>BNJV01000341.1_pt1 | contig 54386 bp, 100 predicted proteins | sample 8540591 | NCBI WGS metagenome assembly BNJV01 (sample SAMD00202457, study PRJDB9452) | human saliva metagenome | host: Homo sapiens | reverse complement strand
TCACAGCTGGAGTCAGGTCGTCCTGTCAGCTAATTCTATTCAGTGACTCCTAATATGGCTGCTACTTGCATCATTCGCAGACCATCCTCCACCAATAGGGGCTTTGGATTCCGTCCCTTTTGGGATATCTTTCATGGTAGGGATAAGAGCTGTACCGGTTCGAGCCAAAGTCTCTCACCTACTGAGCCTCAATGAGTCTCTACGGAATAAATTCCTAGAGTCTCATATTCGCATCAGTTACCAATCGCTCTTACTCCTACCATAGAATCCCAAGGGACTCCATCTTCCTTTTCATTGCATAAACGCTCTCTAAACCTTCAAATATAGAAAAGAAATGATAGTGTTCTGTCTTTAGGGTTTGCTGTGAGGAGAAGATTGTCAATGCTCATTTAGTTAAGAATTAGTGACTGTGTATGGACAGATGATGGGGTTGTGTGGTTCAATTAAGGTAACAAGGGATGTCATAGCTCAGTTGGATAGAGCAAGCGTTTCCTAAACGCTAGGGTCGGGAGGGTTCGAGACCCTTTGGCATCGTTAGTAAAAATCCACTGGTTAAACCAGTGGATTTTTGTTCATTATCTACAATTCTCTTCTACCCATTCAATAGCACGCCAGGCACGTCCTGAGATATTATTTCCATGATTTCCTTCTTCCAATGTAAACTTGAAATCACCTGGTTGAAATTTCGGCTCCAGCAAATCTTTTTAACATGCATCGTATTTGGGGAGTTTGGTGATTAGTTAAATTCGTCGCTGTGAGTCCTTCTTCGTCCCCCACACTCATATACAATTTTGGGATGAGGGGCTTTAAAGGGATGTTCTTTTAAATAAGTCTAGAAAAATCCCGGATACCAAAGCGAAGAAGAACAACTGAGGACAGTTCCGAATAAAATCAGTATTCACCGCTGCATAAAAGCTAAATAGTCCGCCAAGAGAATATCCTCCAATCGCACGTTTATCTGCGCTTGAAGCAAATCCATATTCACTTTCACAGAATGGAATACACTTTGGTCGTAATGAACTTAAGATGTTCTTCCGCCTTCCCACCGAAATCCATCGGCATGGTTTCAGACGCCTGGAGAGGCCACGGTGTATAATCATCTGTCCGATTATTTGCATTTATGAGTACAAAATTGAGTGCAGGTTGATGTTTGCTGAATCCAATGATTAAAAGGTTCTTCGAATTGATCTCCATCTAAAAAAATAAATGGTCGTAGCATCTTTGACATTGGAACGATAAACATGTAGCTTCACTTCCTCAATTTCTTGTTGAATCCATACAGAATTTTTAACCATGGCGATTCCCTTTCTACTGCTTATTCTCCACTATTTTAACAGTTTTCCTCGCGCTTGATAAGCCCAAATGAAAAGACGTCAGAGATAAACACTGACGTCTAATTGTTGTTATATCAATTTAACGGACAATTTGTCCCGATTTTTGGTTCATAAATTCAAAGACTTCATCTTCATTGAATGGATTCCAGTCTCCAAAAACAGTATGTTTTAAGACTGAACTTGCAGTTCCAAAGTCAACAATTTGTTGGCTGTTCCACCCTTTTAGAACCCCGTTTAAAATCCCAGCAGCGAAGGCATCTCCTCCACCTACTCGGTCGATGATTGGATTAATGTCATATAGTTTTGACTCTACGAATGCTCCATCTTCACCTACGAAGAATCCTTGTAATTCGTTATGATTTGTTGAAAATACATTTCGTTTTGTTGAATACAACACTTTAATATTTGGGTATTTTGCTTGAATTCGTTTATAAATTTCTTCTAGGGAAACATTTTTCGTCTTCTGATGCTACTTTCAAGAAATGAATCGCATCTAATCTACCCGCAGAAAGAATATCTACATACGGTAAGATTTGTTGGAAACAAGGATAAGCTTCCTCATAACTCCAAAAGCTTACTGCGGTAGTTCATATCAAAACTTACACGGCATCCATATTCTTTTGCCTTACGAACGACTTCAACGGTCCATGATTGCCATTTCTTCGAAAGTGCTGGCAAAATTCCAGAAATATGCAACAAATCCACACCTTTGAAAAGATTTCATCTAGATTCCAGCAGAGTTCGTTCAAAAACAGAGATACTAGAGTATAAACGATCATATGTTACGCGAGAGCACGTCCTGCATTCCCCTGCTCTAAAAAAAGTATGTTCCTAATCTTCCATATTCTGTCGCAACCAAATCTGTATTGATTCCATTCATTCGTAATCTGGAACTGACAGCGTCGTTTAAAGGGTTATCTTGAGGTAGAACTGTTGCCACAGAAACATCATGTCCAAAAATGAGCCAATGAAATTCCTACATTTGCTTCAGCTCCACCATAGCAGACTCTGAACTCTTTTGTGCTCTTTAACCGTACATCTGCTGGGGTCGATAATCTTAATAAAAACTTCACCTAGAGTTATTACTTTCATCTCTATATCTCTTCTCTAATTTTTCAATTGATAGATAAAGAATCGAAGCTCTCACTTCGATTCCTTTTATGTTCTTTAATTATACTCCAGAATAAGCCGCGAAACCACCATCAATTGGTAAAAACTACCCCATTTACAAAGCTTGAAAGTGTTGAATCTGCAAGGAAGAATACTCCCTCCTACTAATTCATCTGATTCACCAAAACGTCCCATTGGCGTATTGCGTAAAATTTTATCCGCACGTGGAGTTGATTTCCCTGTTCATCAAATAGTAATCGCTCATTTTGGGCTGTAACTAAGAATCCTGGGGCAATCGCGTTGCAACGAATTCCCTACTTTAGAGAAGTGAACCGCTAACCATTGAGTGAAGTTACTAATCGCTGCTTTTGCTCCCGAATACGCTGGAATTTTAGTTAAAGGAGTGAATGCATTCATACTTGAAATATTGATGATGTTTGCACCTTCTTTTCCAACCATATCTTGTGCAAATACTTGCGTTGGTAATAATGTACCCTAAAATAGTTTAAGTTGAATACAAATTCAATTCCTGCTGTATCTAAGTCAAAGAATGTTTTTGTTTCAGGACTTAATCCTACTTCATGGAATTCATTGTCTGTTGTCGCATCGAGGATTATTTCTCCAGCACCGTTTACTAAAACATCTACGGTACCAAGATCATTATTCACAGCTTCGCGAACAGATTCTAATGATTCTTTTTCAAGTACGTTCGCTTTATAAGCTTTTGCAATACCGCCTTCAGCAATAATTTCATCTGCAAATTTTTGTGCAGCTTCTTGGTTTAAGTCTAGTAAAGCTACCTTTGCGCCTTGTTTACCAAAGCTTTTTGCGAGTTCGCCGCAAATTACTCCACCGGCACCGGTAATGACTACGACTTTATTTGTAAAATCAAAAAAATTGTGTCATGTTTTTTCTCCTATTGTTTTGCATTTTTAGCTACGGCTTCAGCTAAACCGTGAAGGTAAGTAGCACCTAGAGCTCGGTCAAATAATCCATATCCTGGGCGACCTGTTTCTCCCCAAATCATACGACCATGGTCCGGACGGATTGGGCCTTCCCAGTTTGCATCATGAAGAGCTTTAACCACTTCATACATATCAATTGAACCGTATTCTGTTGGGTGTGCTGATTCTTCGAATGATTTGCCTTTTCCTGTTAAACGAATGTTACGAGCATGCATAAAGTTTACACGATTACGTTTCAACATTTCTTTTAACATTTCAACAGCATCATTGTTTGGATCAGAAGCATATGAACCTCACACAAACAGTTACCCCCATTATTTGGGCTATCGTATAATTCTACAAATCTTACAAGATTTTCTTTGCAAGTAATAATACGAGGTAATCCAAAAGATGCTATAAGGTGGATCATCAGGATGGATTGCCATTTTCACACCAGCTTCTTCTGCTGCTGGAATGACACGTTTAATGAAGTACTCTAAATGTTCCCAAAGTTTTTCTTCGTCTACTTTAGAATACTCATCCATGATAGCTTTCATTTCATCTTTTGTATAACTTGAATCCCAACCTGGCAGAGATAATTCCCCTTTTACTGGATCCATTTTCTTAGCCACTTCTTCATCGAAGATTAATGCATTAGAACCATCTGGAAGATCATACGCTAGGTCAGTTCGTGTCCAGTCAAATACCGGCATGAAGTTATAACATACGACGTTAACTCCTTCTGCTCCTAAGTTTTTAATTGTTTGAATATAGTTATCTATCAATTGATCTCTTGTCGATTTTCCAAGTTTAATATCTTCATGAACTGGAACACTTTCAATAACAGACAATTTTAATCCTGAAGCTTCAACATCTTGTTTTAATTGACGAATACGTTCACGACTCCACACTTCTCCAACTGGAACATCATAAATCGCTGTTACAATCCCTTTCATACCAGGGATTTGTCTAATATTCTCTAGAGTTACCTGATCATCATGTCCGTACCAACGGAATGTCATTTCCATTTTTATTCCTCCTTTAGTTCAATCCAAAAAATTCTTTAGCATTTTTATAGCAAATGGCTTCTAAGAACTCTGTAATTAATTTTTTTCATCATAAGGGATTCGACCACTTTCAATCCATTCCGTTACAAGTGAAACAAGAATTCGACGGAAGTAATCATGTCTTTGATACGATAGGAAGCTTCTTGAGTCAGTTAACATTCCTACAAAATTCCATAATAAGCTTTGATTTGCTAGTACTAGCATTTGTTCTCTCATTCCTTTTTCAGTATCCGAGAACCACCAAGCTGCACCAAATTGTAAACGTCCTTTAATTCCTTCTTCGTTTGCTTGGAAGTTGGCGAGCGTATTTGCCAAAATGTCGTTGTACGATGGATTTAAGTTATAGAAAATACATTTTGGAAGACGATTCGATTCTTCTAATGCATTTAATAATTGGTTTAAAGCCAGTGCTAGATGCGTTTGATCTCCTGTTGAATCAAAATCCTGCATCTACACCAATTTCCTCAAAAGTACTTACGGTTTGTATCTCGAACTGCACCAAAGTGAACTTGTGTCACTAGATGGTGTTTCTTGTACAACCCACATAAGGCAATAAACACTTCTGTTTGCCATTGTTGGATTTCTTCAAGAGTAGGTACTTCTCCACGAATCACTTTTTGCAAAAATTGCATCTAGTTCTTCTTTTGAAGCTCTCTTATACAAGATTTCTCCAAAACTAATATCACTTGCTTTACATCCGTTTGCCACAAAGAATTCGATACGTTGTTCCAAAGCTTCCACAAAGCTATCAAACGAACCAACTTCTACGCCAGTTACTTCTTGTAATCTAGTCACAAAGTTAGCGAATTTTGGATGTGACACAAAAGGCTTCATCCGGACGGAATGTTGGTGCAACAACTGTATCAAAAAGAGACATCTTCTGCAATCTTTTGATGCCATTCGAGCGAATCAAGCGGATGGTCAGTTGTTCCAATAAATTCTACATTTGCTCGTTTAATTAATTTTTCTTGGACTCAGTTGTTCCTCTGCAATGGTTTGATTCATACGGTCATAAATCTCTTTCCAATTATCAGGCGTCACATAGTCATCAATACCAAAAAAACTTGTTTCAATTCTAAATGACTCCAGTGATATAAAGGATTTCCAAATGCCTTAGCTAACGTTTTAGCCCATGCTTCGAATTTTTTTCTTCAGGAGTTGCGTCCCCTGTAATCAAACGTTCACTCACACCATTTTGCACGCATTAGGCGCCATTTATAGTGATCTCCGCCAAGCCATACTTGTACAGCATTTTCAAATGGTTTATCCTCAAAAATTTCTTGAGGAGATAAGTGACAGTGGAAATCTTCAATTGGAAGATGTTCCACTATTCGATATAAGTCTTCCGCAACCTTACTTTGTAGTAAAAATTTTTACGATTAAAAGTCATAATTAATCCTCCAACGCTGTGACGAATTCTTTAGCAATACGTGTGACACTTTTCATAACCTTCAGTTGCAACTTTTGCACCAAGAGCACTACCGACACCGACAGCAACGGCACCTTTTTTTCTTGCCATTCTTTAATGTTTGCAAGAGAAACTCCACCTGAAGGCATTAAATTCACACTCGGAATTGGACCATGAATATCTTTAATAAATGAAGGACCTAAAACTCCACCAGGGAATAATTTAATAATTTTCGCTCCACCATTCATCGCTTGTACGATTTCAGTCGTTGTTGCACAGCCTGGGAAGTAATCGATATGAGCATCATGAGCGACTTTTTGAATATGCGCATCATAATGAGGACTTACTAAAAACTCTGCTCCAGCAGCAATAGCTTCTTTAGCTAATTCAACTGTCATAATCGTTCCAGCACCAATCACTACTTCTGAATTTTTGCATAAAAAGCTTTCAATTCAGCAATTGCTTTAGAAGCCTCAGGTGTTGTATAAGTTACTTCAATATTTTTTAATGCCACCCAATACTGAGTGTTTTGAAATTTCAATTGCGTCATCTGATGATTTCCCCCGAATAACTGCAAAAATATAGTTCTGTTTTAATTGTTCTAATACACTTGTCATAAGCTTTTTCTCCTTCTAGTAAAAAAATAAAAGTCATCTGTTATATCTATGATACATCAGATGACTTTTTGGTATCAATGACAATATTCGGTTGATATCGTCTATTTCATCAGACGATTTAATCATACGATAATGTTCGTCTATTATCTGCTAAATGCAGTAACATCGCGTCTCTGGCAGCGACAGCATCTCGATTTTTAATTGCTCTTACAATTTCTCTATGAGCACGAATCGTATTTGCTTTGCTTTGCTCACTTGTAAAGAAAATCATTATACAACTTAATCGATTGAATAATAATTGGAATCAGTTGCTGCATCGCTACATTACGACTAGCCTCAGCAATCGCACTATGAAATTGAATATCCAGTTTAAAGTGAATATCTCCATCCGAATGAATTTCTTTTTCCAAGGCCTTTTTCAAGCCTTTCTAGAACAGCCACTTCTTCATCCGTAATATGCTGCGCGGCAAGACTCGCCATCTGAGGCTCAATCAAGAAGCGTACTTCAAATAAGTCTTGTGTCAACTTCATATGATTATCGATTTCACCAAAACCCTAATGGATCTATTACAGTCTCCGTTAAACTCGTAATATAAGTTCCAGAACCTTGACGTACTTCCAAGATATTCTTTTGAAACTAACATTTTCACTGCTTCACGTAACGTACTACGACCCACTTCTAAATCTTGTGCCAATGTATATTCATTCGGCAACTTGTCTCCGACTTTTTAAATCATTTTTCAAAAATATTCGACAATTCTATTTGCGGTTTGTTCCACTAAAGAAACAGTTTTTCTCTTTCATATCTATTCCCCATTCGTCACTTTTTCGAACCTATTCTAACAGTTCTCACTCTATAGCTCAAACCATTAGAATAGCTTTCGAAAAGTACTTACTATTTTTTGTAGTTATAGTCTGGAATAGCATTCCAACGATTTCTAAATAGTTTCACAATTGATTTTGGATTTCTATCCCTTGTGAATAATCCTTTGTGGTTTCCTTGGATACGAATTAATGCGTAACTGTTTGTTTCAAAAATCCGCAAAGTTCCAAACATGTTCACCAACAAAAGTTTTCGAGTTCATCAAATACTTCATGACTCATTTGATGGAATCGTTCTTGATACTCTTCTGTATATGGAACATCCCAATTTGAATGATAGCCTGGTAAAGTATCTGCACCATACTCAGTCATAATGATTGGTTTGTCTGGATATTTTTCTTGCCATTCCTTCAACTCTTTACGAAGCCCTACGCGTGCCCCTTCAATATCCCCATGGTTAAGATACCAACCATAATAACGATTCAAGCAAAGCACATCAATCAATGGAGAAATTAAATCCTGTTCTGGTGTTGCCATCATAATATTCACAACAGTTGTTGGACGTTTTTGTGGATCTAACTCTTTCACATATTTGACTAAAAGGCTCAGTATTTATCCGCACCTTCACCAGCACCATCTGGTTCGTTCGCGACACTCCATAAAACCACACATGCATGGTTCTTATCACGGGCCACTAATTCTTTAAGTGCAAGTTTGTGATTTTCCATTGTTTGATAGAATTCCCATGTCTTAATCGGTTTAGTTCCTCCGCTATTCATACTTAGTGCAGCAGTAAAGTTTGCAAACAAACCGACTGCTGGAACTTCATCTATCACTAAGAATCCCATACGGTCTGATAAACGCATCATCTCTTCTGAATATGGATAGTGAGCCGTTCTGTATGAGTTAGCTCCCACATTCTTCATTAAATTCAAGTCCATTAAGTTTACTGCTTCGTTAAAACCACGACCATTTACATAACTATCTTCGTGTTTCCCGAATCCTTTGAAGTATACCGGTTTGTCGTTTACTAAGAACTGACCTTTTTCAACACGAACCGTACGAACTCCAAATAGTTCTTCATATTCATCTACTAACTCGTCTCCAGCAAATAACTCGACTTTTGCTGTATAAAGGTAAGCATCTAATACTTCCCAGCGACGAACATTGACTATCTCAAGTTCAGACTCTGCCTCACCCTTAGCTACCACTTCACCATCTTCATCTAAAAGTGTTACTTTTGCGGTTCCACCATTAGCAGTATGCTCTACCACTACCTTCACAGTCGCATCATTTTCATGAACATCGTAAGTAACTACAATATCTTCAATACGCGCTTTAGGAAGAACTAATAATTGAACAGGACGTTGAATCCCAGCATAGTTAAAGAAGTCGAAATTCTCTGAAACTTTCTTCTTCACAGTGCCGTCCGGTAATACTTCTTCAGAATAGTTGCCGACTGGTAAAGTAGTATGATCTAAAAATATTGTTGGCACAAACACTAATTAATAATTCTTTTTCTTGTCAATTCTTCAGGAATACGAACTTCAAATGGTGTAAACCCACCGATATGTTCTCCTAATAATTGACCATTCACATATACTTTCGCTTGATGGGTTACAGAACCAAAACGAAGCACTAATTCTTCATCTGATTCGAAAGAAGGGACCGCAAAAGTACGCTCATACCAGTTATCTCCAATAAAATATCTTTTTTCAGATTCCACTGCTACATCATTAAATGAACTTGGTACGACCATTAAGTCATCAGCAGAAAGTCGTGGATCCACTCCTGGGACGTATTCACCTTGCTTAAAATTCCAAATCCCATCTAACGAATAACGTTTTCTCTTTGCATTTAAAACTGGATATAACATCGACCATCCCTCTTTCTATAATTTAGCTTGCCATTTTTCTGTCCACACTAACTCATTTGGAGTTCCCTTGAATTCAGACTTCCCTTCAAGTTTATCGATTACAGCTTTGACTGTATTCTCATTCCCATGGTAAGCATTCACAAATGTTTTAACCATTGTTGCATCATGTAAATGAGTTGTAAAGTTTGTAGACACAAATACAGTTGGCGCTTCATGTACATACCAAGGTACTTCATTCGACATAGCTGTCTTCCATTGAATACGGTAGTTATTTTGTGCACCATAACCAATTACGTTTGCAACCACTAGCGCTAAATCAACTGTATCTCTATACTCTAGTGTACGCCCTTTGATACGACTATTTCCATCATTAACCGTTACTTCATATCCACGACTAGTTAATTCATCTACGAAGCGGTTTAAAACTGAATCATCATTAGCCATGATTCCACCTTTTTCACCCTCTAAGTAATACAAGCGTACGCGTTTATGATCCACTGGATTAATCGGTAAGTTTTGTTGCGTATCTTTAACAAGAGTGATTCCGCGGTCAGCCGCTTCTTTTTTTGCCATTCTAAGTGTTCAGCACAACCAATAACTTCTAACTCTTTCTTAGCTTTTAACAATGTTCCGTTTGCTTGTTTTTCAGGAAGATTTAATTTTGCTTTCAATCCTAAAATACGACGAAGAGCATCTGTCATACGTTCTTCAGTAATGACTCCATTGTGATATCCTTTTAACATGAAGTTAAAGTCTTCTTCCATATTGTTGAAGAATAAGAACATGTCACATCCTGCAGCAATTGCTCCTGGAACATAATCCTCACGACGCATAGCACTTGTCATTCCTAACATGTGGCTGGCATCTGTAATCACCATTCCGTTGAAATCTAGTTTTTCTTTTAGTAAATCTTGAATTAATTCTTCAGCAAGTGTTGCTGGCATAACATCTTTATCTTTCAAGACCTGGACGAAGTGCTTTTTTTGATATTCAGGCAATGCGATATGTCCTGCCATAATCATTTCAACACCATTTTCAATATGGTTGCGATACACTTTACCAAATGAATTATCCCACTCTTCTACTGATAATTCATTCACACCTAAAATTAAGTGTTGGTCACGTTCTTCAGTTCCATCTCCAGGGAAGTGTTTCACACAGCAAACTACTTCACGTTCGGATTTTAGACCTTCTACATACGCGTTTGTATATTTTAATAACATCTTCTGCAGTAGTTCCGTACGCACGTGTATTAACGATTGTATTTCTCCAGTTTTGTAAAATGTCCACGCATGGGTCAAAGTTTACGTTTACCCCCAAGAGCAGTCTCTTCACGAGCAGATACTAGTCCTGCATGATAAGGAACCCAAGGATCACGACTTGCTTCAGATTGAGCACCTGAAGAAATATAAGTACCACCTTTAACGGCACCGTCACCACCAGAATCGCAGTTAGCTGCCACTAATAATGGGATTTTTGTTTGAGATTGAAGATCATTAATCAACCCTTGAACATCTTCAGGGCTACCGTTCATATAACGAACACCGCCGATATGATATTTTTCTAGAATCTCTTTATTGCTTAAATTGTTTCCGCTAAAAGCATCCCCTCCGAAAAAGAACAAGTTTGTAAATAATTGTCCTACTTTCTCTTCGTCTGTCATGCCTTTAATTGTTGACTCCACCCATTCAATTTGACTTGGATTCAAGTTATAAGGTTTTTTTGATAAATCTACTACTCTTGCCATTTTACTTCCTCCTATAATGACGCTCCGTAAACTGTCTAGCTTACGGAGCGTTGATTAATTATGCATTTTGTTTTGCTAATGTCTCAGCTTTAATACGAGCGATTTCACTTTGAATTTCTTCCATTTTCTCTTTGTTTAATGGGTAGAATTTCATTGCGATAATGTTACAGATGTATCCAAATATAACGAATCCACAGAACATCACTAAACCGATAAATTTTCAATTCTGGTGTTAATGGTGTATCGACTTGAGGTAATTGTTCAGTAAAACCGATAGACGCACATAGGATACCTACAAATGCAGAACCGAATGAAGAAACAATTTTATCAACTGCACTGAATAAAGTTCCCATCAAACCAGGAACGTAACGCCCTGAACGATATACTTCGTAATCCGCACAGTCAGCTGTCATAGGAATTACCATTGTCCCTGCTAAACCATTCGCACCTTGAGCTAAGATAAATAATGTTAAGAACGCAATTGTGAAGAATGATAATCCTGTGAACCCTTCAGCTCCAGGTAGTGAGAACGTTGAAGGATCTGCTACGTAGAATAACCCAAATAGTAATCCATAAAAGAATAATACCAGCCCATGAACCTAATAATAATGCTTTTCTTTGTCCAAGTTTTTTTGTGCAATAAATTTAACTCCAAGAATCATAATTAAAATCTTAGGAATTAATGTATATTGGTTAAATGTATTAAGTAATTTATAGTTTCCACAAATAATACCAAAGATAATAACCGATACTGTAGCATTAGTAGTAACCAAAGCTGCTAATTTATCTGTTGATGCAGATACTACTAGCATTTGGATAGCTCGGTTATTTTTTAATACATCCCAGTAGTCTCTGAAAGTAACTTTAACAGGTTCACCAGTACCGAAGAACTCTGTACGGTCTTTATCTTTAAGCGCGAGATTGCTAACCAAGTAAAGATAATTGTTACAGGAGCGATATACAACCATAATTCTTGGAATAATTCAGCAGTAAATCCGCCATATTTTGGAACTAAGTGTTGAGCAACAAACCCTGGTACTAACGCGAATAATGTTGCATTATAAATACCGTCATAGATACCAAATGTTGGACGTTGTTTAGGGTCATTTGTTAAACAGCTTTTGAGCCGATTTAGTTACTACTGTTTGTAATGTATAACCAATGATGTAGATTAAATAAATTACTAAAGAAATAAATAAATCTAAATTCTTCTGGTAAATGGTGAGTTGTGAAGAACATTAAGAACGTTGTAATCACTAATACAATGTTACCAGCTGCCATAAACGGACGATTTTTACCAAATTTTCCATCTGTTTTTGTCTACGATATAACCAACGATTGGGTCAGTAATCGCGTCCCAAATACGCATGAATGTCATAATTGAAGTAGCCATTACTACTGCTACCCCAACGTAACCTGTTAAATAGTGAGGCAACGAAGTTCAAAAGAACTAGCCATAAGTTTGTTGATGTATTATTTAAAAGCAAACAAAGCCATTTGCCACGTTTTTCGCTCTATGAATCCCTGTGTTTTTCCATGTTAATAACTCCTTATTTTTAATTCTTAAATTGTGATAAATGTTTATGATAAATTGCTTGATACTCTTCGTCATTGTATTGTCCGTCAATAAATTCTGGAAGAATATTTGTGACTAACGTTGCCCATGACTCTCTTTCTTTCCCAAATAATATTGGATAGAAATGTACTTCATTAACTTTTTGCAGCATCAAGATCCCCAGGAGCATCCCCAACCATTAAGATTTTTCTCTTTTTCAAATCCGAGACTCTTAATTTTCTTTAATCGCTGCTGCTTTACTTCCTCGTTCTTGTCCGAAGAATTCAGAAACAAATGGCATTAACCCATGACGTTTCCATTCGCTATTAACTGCTTCGCTGTTTGCTGAAGAAACAATCGCAATCTGAGCTACTTTACTAATTTCTTCTAAAGCTCTTTTTTTACGCCTTCAAAGGTTTGTCTTCGCCAACAAGTTCGGTTTCAATGCCGTGATTTACAGCCTTGCTCCACTCGAGCGCTTTTATTAGTACGGTATCATTATGCTTAGCAATCTCCTCTTCCAATGATTGATTCGAAAGAGATGTCGTATGATTACACCAGTTAGCAAACAGTGTAAAGTCTTCAATTGCTTCACCATGTTCTTGAGCAAACTCGAGACTAAGTAGTAACCCTTTAAAGCGATTAATCCCTCTCGTTTCAGAGAATAAGTTGACACGATTCCATTCTTCTAAATAGACTTCTTGATTTTGAATCTCGAAATACTTCGCTGCTAGCGGGCCGAAGAATCGAATGTGTTTTAATATCCATTGTGTCCATCGCACAGCCATCTGAATCGATACATACTACGAATGGACTTTCATTTGTTAAAAGCCATATGCTCTCCTTTCATAAAAATAAATCAGTTCTAAAGTCTGCAGATGATTTTTGTTAGATGACTTTTTATGCACTCGCTTACATTAGTGCGTAAATATAAAAATCATCTCTAATTTTAGAAATGATGTGACGTTTTGCAGTGAATTCATCTGACGTATTTATTGTATCAGAAGTGAAGCAAAAAAATAAATACCTAAATTAAAAAAATTTTCAAACTTTTTTTAAAAGTTGCTATTTTCCCATTTAAATAAAGGTTTCATCTGTTATAATAGGCAACAAAAAAATCAACAGACGACTTTTTAAAAGTCATCTGTTGAATGATGAATATATATTGTTAAGATAAAAAAACAATCTTTTTTTCTGATTCCCACAAATGTTGACTGTAAGAAGAACTATCTATTTTCGAGTAGAAAAACTTTCAAGACATACTTGTTAATTTCTAACTCTGTTTCCGAAATGGCGATAAGCATTACGACTTTAAAGATATTCTGACCCTAATAAAAAGTTTTTTAAATGTCCTCATGACGAGTTTGGATGTGGCCGCGAATTTTTAAGATTCGTGTCAGGCAAGGCAATGAATGCATACGTACTCTTAATCCCAATATTCTCCCGGTGACAAATCGCCTTCTCAAACCGTTGATTTTTTTAAGTTATCTGGCAATGCTAACTTGATGATTTTTGATAGACACTTTTTCTGCATCTCCTGCTATTGTCTTAAATAGATTAAAAAAATTCCAATCATTCTCGTGATAATTTTTGTCATCTCCTCGTCGTCTTTTAATTAGTTAATCGACTACGATTACCAACGCGATTCGTGACACCTTACATGGTAACTAAAACACTGGTACAGTTCGTACCGTTTCAGCTGTATTATTTTCGAGGCTCTAAAGCGTCTAATTAAATTAACAGCAGTGATTAATGAAGTAGGATGGTTCGAATACCTTTGACATCATACAAACAAACGCCAATGCAATTTCATTGGCGTTTTTACCTTTGTTAAATTAACGAACAATCTGTCCTGATTTTTGGTTCATAAATTCAAAGACTTCATTTTCGTCAAACGGATTCCAGTCGCCAAAAACCGTATGTTTTAATACCGAACTTGCTGTTCCAAAATCGACAATTTGTTGGCTATCCCAACCTTTTAGAACTCCATTTAGAATCCCAGCGGCGAAAGCATCACCACCGCCAACTCGATCAATTACAGGTTGAATATCATAGATTTTTGACTCTACAAAGTTATTATCTTCTCCTACATAAAAACCTTGTAACTCATGGTGATTGGTTGAAAAAACATTTCTTTTTGTGGAATATAACACTTTGATATTCGCATATTTTTCTTTCACGCGACGATAGATTTCTTCAAGAGATACGTCTTCTTCAGCTGTTACAACTTGGAGAAAATGAATCGCATCGAGTCTCCCTGCAGATAAAATATCTACATAAGGCAAGATTTGTTGGAAACAAGGATAGGCTTCCTCATAACTCCACAACTTACTACGATAGTTCATATCAAAACTCACATAGCATCCATATTCTTTCGCTTTACGGACGACTTCAATCGCCCAAGCTTGCCACTTCTTAGAAAGAGCTGGTAGAATTCCTGAAATATGAAGCAAATCAGTATCAATAAAGATTTCGTCTAGATTCCAGCATAGTTCATTTAAAACGGAGATACTAGAATATAAGCGGTCGTATGTAACACGAGAAGCACGTCCTGCATTTCCTTGTTCTAAAAAGTAAGTTCCTAATCTTCCATATTCTGTCGCTACTAGATTCGTATCAATTCCATTCATTCGTAATCTTGAACTTACAGCATCGTTTAAAAGGATTATCTTGCGGTAGAACCGTTGCCACAGAAACGTCATGGCCAAAGTGCGCTAAGGAAATCCCTACATTTGCTTCAGCTCCACCATAGCAGGCTCTGAACTCTTTTGTACTTTTTAACCGTACATCATCTGCGGTCGATAATCTTAACAAAATTTCACCTAAAGTGATGACTCTCATCTTGTCTCCTCTTTTCTTAAATAGAATTCTTTAAGAAGGATGAATTACCTCCATTTAATCAGCCAAAGCATTCACAAATTCTTTGGCAATTCATGTTACACTTTCATACCCTTCTGTTGCAACTTTCGCACCAAGAGCACTTCCTACACCTACTGCTACTGCGCCTTTTTCTTTCCACTCTTTAATATTGGCTAGAGAAACTCCACCTGAAGGCATTAAATTTACATTTGGAATTGGGCCATGAATATCTTTAATAAATGAAGGGCCTAAAAACTCCACCAGGGAATAGTTTAATGATTTTTGCTCCACCATTCATCGCTTGTACGATTTCTGTCGTAGTTGCACAACCTGGGAAGTAATCGATATGAGCTTCATGAGCAACCTTTTGAATATGTGCATCATAGTGAGGACTTACTAAAAATTCCGCACCAGCAGCAATTGCTTCTTTAGCCAACTCTACTGTCATAATCGTTCCAGCACCAATGACAACTTCTGATTTTTGCATAAAGAGCTTTCAATTCAGTAATTGCTTTAGAAGCCTCAGGTGTTGTATAAGTCACTTCAATATTTTTAATTCCACCTAATACAGAATGTTTTGAAATTTCAATCGCATCATCTGATGATTTTCCACGAATAACTGCAAAAATATAGTTTTCTTTTTAATTGATCTAATACACTTGACATGTCCTTTTCTCTCCTTTATAAATCCGTCTTTGCTATGAAACAAAGGTTAGTTTTTATCTGAATCTTATTTTCTGATTATTTTTCTCAGCAACCATTCTCCCATAAACGATATTTCCATTTGAATCTTTTAGATATTTCAGTCCATTATGAATATCTTCTGGAGAATAATAGATCGTTAACTCTCCACTCTTGGTTTTACATTTTATTTTTGTCCCTCTTTTCTTCTCCTGGACAATCTAGGCGAGGGATGCTCTCCTTCTCCACTGAATAAGGTTCCAATGCAATACATGTAAAAATGGGATCTTTTTTATTTCTGATTTTTAATTGAATGCCTTCATCCAACGAATTGTATCGTTTAGAATATTGGATAGCCTCTGTAACCATCTCTCCATTCGTCCAGAACCTGGAATACACATCATTCGAATGTTTCGTTGGGATGATAAAGTTTTGGGCTAAAGCATGTCCACTTTCTTCTTCATCAATCACCAATAAAAGTTTAGCTTGCGTATCCAAAATCATTTTTCGACTAATATAAGCTCTATTAGAAGTTTCATTATCTTTCATTGGAATACTCCATTGTGCTTCAAAATAATAGAGTTCGTCCTCCTTTTTCATCTGCATTGATAAAGGTTTAGCAATCCAATGATATCCCCATGAACTTTCGATAGAAGGATACTGACCGCCTTCTACTAGAACCGTATTTTGCATCCGTTCTGATTTAAATTGAACTCGATTTTCACATTCCGTATAAGTATACCGTCCGGGATGTGTCATAAAATGAACTCCATCCATTTCTAGACTGATTGCTCCGTGGGATGCATGACCATGTGAGCTTCCATGAAAGGCCACAAAAACAGACTGAAGTAAATATCTGAACTTTTTACAACCGCTATTCCGCCTACTTCATCATAAAACCAGTCTTCGAAATTTACTTTGTGTTTTTTATCAAACGCTCTCCCTGAATATAAAACTCCCATTGTATACTCTGGACATTCACTCTCAAACCCGAGCAAATGATAGTAGGAATGGACCCAAGAAAAATCAACCGTATCGCTGTCATTTAACGCTAAAAAGCATATGATTAGAATTCGATAAATAATAACTCGCACGAACAGGTTCTATCAAAAACTTCCTTCCAAAGGTGTTGATCCTCATCTCCCATGTAACAAGCAATCTGATATAAATAAGCAAAACACATGACGACTTGATGATGATACAGTGGACTTTGTTCCCAATGAAGTCCCTTTTTTGTAAACTGAAGAGAGGCTTGCTTTAAAAGTGTTTCTTTAGCCCACAAATACAGCTCAGGTTGTTCATCAAAGAAATATACGAACGAAAGAACACCACTGACGGCAAGAACTCCCCAGTTACTAAGAAGATGCTTCTCTTGTAAATGAGTACAAATATAATTAGCATGCAAGGACATCGCTTCCTGAATTTGCTTTTTCTTCCTCACTAAACTCTGATAGAGGAAAATAGGTTAAACTTTTCACCCAATTCATTAAGCGGATGCCTGCATCCAAAACTCTCCATGAAGCTTCTGGGTGAGAAATCTCTTTTTCATTTTCCAAAATAAAATCAAAAACGATTTCCTTCCACTTTTTCAAGTATTTTTCTTCTTTTGTTAGATAAAATGCCACAGCTAAATCAACCAGATATCCTTGCCGATTTAACATGAAGATCCATTCCATATCTCCATTTGGCGTTTGGTGCCATTTAAACTCATGAAATGAATATTTTTCAAAACACGTTTCCATATCCATTTTGATGATCATAGTAGACTAAATCCTGGTCAACTAAAGCATCTACTCTAGAAAAAAAGTTCAAGCAGAAACCCACTTGAACTTTTCCTATCTTTTTTAGAAATTCTTCTTTTAACCAAAATCTAGATTGATATGTCTCTAGATTCCTAAACATCTCATCACCTTATGCTAAAATTCCTAGAACAGAAGCTAAGATACCAATTGCGAATAATAGAATTAATAATTGATAAGTGTTCCATTTTTCTTCTTCAATAGATAGAACACTAATACTGTAATTAATACTGGTAATAATCTTGGCATCATTTTATCTAAGATTTTTTGAATAGAAACGATTTGTTCTTCACCAGAACTTACAGTTGTCGCATATTGAATCGCAATTTTAGCTTTTACAAATGAGGCTGCTAATGCAGAGATAACTGTTACCCCAACAATATTAGCTGCTTCAGAAATTTTGCTAATTTGAGCGCTTAAAGTTTTAATAGCATTTGTTCCTAAACGATATCCAAGATATCCCATGAATACTTTGATAGCAAACATACTTAATAACATTGCCAACCAATATCCCATTGGAGCAAATCCTAGACCATCTAGAGCTAAACCTGCAAAGATTGTAGAGAATAATGGCGCTAAACCGAATTGTGCGATAGAATCTCCAATCCCTGCTAAAGGACCCATAAGAGCCATTTTAATACTACGTACAGAATCAATACTTTGACCATCTTCGTACATCGCTAATTGCAAGTTCGAAATAAACGGTACTAAATGTGGACTTGTGTTATAGAACTCCAAAGTTTGCTTTTTAGCAGTTTCTTTTTAATTTTTCTGGATCATCTTTATAAATCTTCTTTAAGCCAGGTAAGATAACGTTTAAGTAGCTGACCCTTGATAAGTATTATAGTTGAATCCATTTTTGTAAGATGTATGATCTTAATGATGTTCTAAAATAATCACGTTTCGTTAATTTATTTTTGTTTTAGATTCCATTGCTAAAATCCTCCACTTCGCTAGTTTGAACTGTTCCCACAACTACTTCTTGTTTATTAGAATTTTTGGTAGTAAAGCAATTAATGCAAATACTGAACCAACTAATGCTACAGCCATTGTTGGTAATTCTAAAGTAAGCCACGCAGATATAACCTAGGATTACGTATGGAGTTAATTCTTTTCTTCAACATTACAGATAAAATCATTGCAAACCCGATTGCAGGGAATTAACCCACCAGCTACACCGAAACCACTAATCAACCATTTAGGTAAAGCATTAACAAATGCTTCTAATGCTGGACGGCTTAGTGCAGATAAGATGCCAATAATGAAACCAGCAACAGCTAAACCGATATAAGTTGAGTGTGCGATTGGTTTAAATTTACCAAAGTGACCATTTTTCAATCGCTTTTTCAGCCATTTTTGGATTACCAGCGAAGAATGTGTATGTATATGTTGTAACGAATTGGAATAATACCGCAAATGGGAATGAAAAGTGCTAATGCATTTTTCAGGTGTAATACCTTGATCTTTTAATGTAATTACCATGATTGGTACCTACGATACCAGGTCCTACTGGGTTAGGGTGGAACTGTACCACCAGCACCTACCCCGAATCCCATATAAGCTAATTCAGCTAAAGCTCCGAATGTTAATGCTGTAGGAATATCTCCTAAAATTAACCCTACAAAAACGCCATAACAATTGCTCTGTTTGTATAAATTCCTAGTAACATCCCTGAATAACAGAATGCTGTTACTAGACCAATCAAAATACCTTGCATTAATGAAATTTCCATTGTTCTCCCTCTTTTCAGCTAATCATTTCTAATAATTTTTCTAAAGTTTGTGCTCCGTCATTTGTAACTGGAGAAGTTTTTGTATTGAATTGAACATTGAATTTTTCTTTCATTGTTCGAAGTGCTGTTTATCTTCTTCTCCTAGATAAATGAATTGTGATACTTTTTATCCTTTCCAGGAGCTGCATGAATGTTACCTACATTCACATTTTCCATTGGAAATCCTAGTTCACATAAGCGAAGTGCATCCGCTGGACTAGATACCACTACAAAAATTGTTTGGTGTGGGGCAGCTTTCCAAATAATTTCAGCAGTTCTTTGAATCGTCCAAAAACGTACATTCACTTCTTTTGGCAATACAGTTGTCATTAATGTTTGTTGTAATTCATCCGTTGACACTGCGTCATTTTGCACAAATGGCTAAGTTGACTCCTAAACTCTTAATCCATAATTGTCCTTGACCATGGATAAGTCTTTCGTCAATTCTGACCATTTTAATGTTTGGTTTATTTTTCCATATTCTCATTCCTTTCTTTTTCTTTTTACCAGTACATTTTTCCAGTCTTTCTTTTTACGCATAAGCGCTTCTAGATAGAAGTAATCACCCCAAATATTTCCCTCGTTAACCCCTTCCCTGAATGCCATGAATATACTCCTTCATTTAATAAAGGCAACGATAGTAGATCCTTTTTATCCGTATGATTTTGGTGATTAGGGTTATATAGAATTCTGTCTGCCCATTTTTCATACTCTTTAACCGCTTCATTATTTGGAAGCTCTTTTAGCCATTGCTGGATACCACAAACTGCAATGGCAGCTGCAGAAAGTATCTCTTGGTTGACCTGAAGTATCATCAAAGATTAAGTCCCAATAACATACAAAGTCTTCCGGCACACGGTTTAAGAAGTAATTTGTTACGGCTGGAAATATTCGACATTAGTTTCTGCCGGAGCATACGCATTACAAAGTGCAATTCCATAAATTAACCACGCTTGCCCTCTTGCCCATGCAGAATCATCTGAATATCCTTGTCTTGTTTTTCCATATGCAGGTTCTCCTGTTTCTGGATCAAAGTAGAAAGTATGGAAAGCAGAAGCATCTTGACGAATGGCGTTTTTTCAACGTTGTCTTGAAGTGAGCTTTTGGCCATTTCTTCATATTTACTATCTCCAGTTTCATTACTTGCCCAGAATAGAAGAGGAATATTTAATAAGCAATCCACGATTAAGCGGTAGTTATCACGTGCTCCTAATTCTCCCAAGCTTGAATGAAGTTTCTTTTTCTTGATATCTTGAAGCAGAGTTGGTCCGCAGCTTTAATGGCCGCTTCTTTTGCTTTCTCATTTCCTGTTAGCTTATAAGCGCTGACACAAGAAGGCGTATATAGGAAGCCTAAGTCGTGGTGATTAACTTCGATTAATCGTTCAATTCGTTCAATGAAGGAATCCATTCTTTTTCGGCAGCTACTTTATATTTCTCTTCCCCAGTAAATTCATAAGCGAGCCACAACATTCCAGTCCAAAAACCATTGGTCCATTCGATATTTTTCCATCGGTTTATAGTCATTATCGAATGTTGCCGGCGTTGGGAAATTGTTCCCCAACTGCTCTAAGTTACTATCAATTTTTCTAAACAAACTTTGATTGCTTCATCTACTAAAAGCTGGAGTTAAGACCTCCGACTCATTCTGATTTATACGCTTTCAAAAGTTCGATATTTTTTTATCAATCATTTTTGCACCTCTCTATAAGGCAACTTAACACGTTAACTCGTTAAGTTCATTGTACCCTATTTTTATTTTTGTAAACGTGAAAAATAAGTGAAATTGTTAATAATAAAAATTCCAAAGTAACGTATACACTTCAAAAATTCTTAGCCCTGTAGCAGGTAAAGTCTCTTCTTTTTGTTGTATTGGAGTCTTTTGAATCTTCTGTGTTTCTAATTTCAGTAGTTGATTCACTTGAACTTTGTTGTGTTTGCTCTTGAGTTTGTTCCTGAGTCGTTTCTTCTGTTTGTTTTTTTCACTAAATACGTGTAATATCTAATCTTGTTTTCAACAGTAGGTTCTGTTGAATTTTGTAACTGTATTTGTCTGTGTTGAGTGCTGGTAGTCCTGCTGAAGGATCTTTCTGGATTTAAGAATGCAATGTCTAGCTTTATTGCCCTCTTTTTAATGGTATAAATTCCTTTTTCTTTTTTAATACAAGGCCATCTTCTAATGTCAACTCAGAGTCATCATATTTTACAACTCCGTAAATTTGATTCGTCTTATCAAAGACTGCTTGCGTTTTTCAGAATTTTCTACAACTTGAATATCGTCGTTGTTCTTTTTCCTCTTTCAAACTCTTTATCTGAACGATTTGGATAGAGGACATACGCATATTTATTATTCGCTGCGTCATGTGGTTGAACAATTGAAATGAAGCTATTTTCTACTTCTTCATCACTTTGTCCTTCATTAATATCCTTCCAAGTTCCTTTACGGTTTTCTTTTTCACATTAACAGTTGTTGGTTCTAGGAATTTATATCCAATATTCATTTGCGTATTTTTGAGATTTTTAAGAGTAAATCTTTCACTTGCATTTTTGTTATCCGCGTCTGAAACAGGAACTTCCCTTCCGTCTGCAACGACACTATAATCATTTTTCGAAGCGCTACGATTTCTTGATTCTCTTTGAACTTTACGATTATCGACTACTGTATAAGCTTCATTATCCGTACTGTTCTTAATATCCGAACCAAGAATACAATTCGATCGCCTAGAATAAACCATGATTTTTAGCAGTCAGCGTCTTATTCTAGTTTTGAAGTCCATCCAAACTGTTCCGATTTATTTCCTAGCGCTGTACTTCCAACAAATGAATGATCCATCGTGGTCATTCCAGATCCTTTTTCTCTAGCTTCGTTCTGTTTCAGTAATTCCTGCTGGTTTATAAGGATCAACGGTTGCTCCAATAATCATCACTATAATGACTTAAATCATCTGTAGAGATAAGAGGCACCATCACTTGTATACCCAACCTTTTGTCATTTTCTTTATTCATGAATTCGTAGTTTTGAATCTTATTCGAATACATGCTAATTCCGAATGCAAATTCACGTTCTTTATTGTAGTAAGCCACTTTATCCATTGCTTGATAAAGTTTGAGATACGTATCTCTTGGAGTCGCCTCTACCATCTGATTAGACATTAGACTTTCAAAGAGATGAACATCGTAGAAAGACTTCAATGATTTAAAGGTATCGTAGAAATCATCAGAAGAAACGATATCTTTCACTAGCCCCTTTGAAGTTTCGCTTTTTTCTTGTTGATCACTTGCTTCTGCAATTCTTAAAATACCTCTTAAAACTTCCACTGCAGCATAGTGATCATTTTGAACTTTTCTGCTAAGCGAGCGACCTCTTGTCATATCCATCAATCCGCCCTTATAAATCAAAGGTAAGAATCCTTGATGAATCCAGTGATAAAGAACATTTAATTTGCCATTACTAATCTTATAAGGACTTGCTTGAATAACAGGGAGTAATTGAGAAAATCCATCAATTAATACATTTCCGTATGCCCCTCGTATAGCAATATTTGTATGATCTACATAAGAACCATCATAGTAGAACCCTTCTCCTTCAGAAACTAATGCTAGTACATTACTTACGGCTTGAATTGAGCGTTCTAATTTCGCGTCATCTTCAAGGAGGAGAGCTTCAATGATTTTTACTTTTCCTAAATCTGATAGGTTCCCTCCAACAGCTGTTTTACCACGATTTTGGCTGACCATGATTTTGGATGGATCTGGAACCATTTTGCTCACTGGTTTTTAAGTATTTCGCAATTTCTTCTTTACTGAAATAACGATTCATAATCGTTAGGATATTGTTGATGGCACGAGGAACTCCAATTTCATAATCCCACCAATTTCCTTTAGATTCAGTATTTTCATTGTAGTAATGGTCATACATGAATTTCATGCTATGTTTGACTACTTGAATAACTTTGTCGTCGTTATAGTATTTTGAGTTTTTATTCGTAACTGATTTTGCAATTTGTTCCACACGTCTATACGTCTTCGTTAAATTGGCTGATTTAGAATAATCCCCAACTGCATCCCAAATTTTCTTTTTCATCATTTGCTAAGAAACTAGATAGATACCCTTCTACTTTTTTCATTAATGTTAAAGATTTCTTTCATATAACTACTCTCTGTCGAGTAAAAGTCATTCCCAGAAATCATGGCATCCCATTTTTTTAACAAGTTTTCATAGGTTGCATTTGGTTCAAGCACTTTCAGTGGAACTACTTTATCCTTACTTCCTGGAGCGCTTACAACTAATTCAGTACTTCCAGCCTTTTTAGGAACAATTGCTCCGTTTTCAATGGTAGCAACAGAAGTGTCTTTAATCTTGTACGTATATTTGGAATCGAGCACCCATCGTTTGTCAGTCGTTAAAGTAACTGAATCATCAAAATCAATTTCTTTTTGTCTTTTTGCGGTTGAGTCTCTTTTCTTCTCCTGGTCAAGCTCACATCATCAAATTGAACTTTTTCCTTTTCCTGTTTCAAAGAATAACTCCACTCGGATTTTTTGTCGCTTCACCTCCTGCGACAAACTCCTCCGTAATCGTCGTCCAATCGTTATCTCCGACTAAACTCTTGCTACACCAAAGTGGTGAAAAGCTGTTTGTTATTGCTGTCATAAGACATAATGCGAACTCTAGCACCAATTTTTGAGTCTAATTTTTCTGTTTTGATTCTCACTGAAAAAGTATACTTTTGATTCGGTTCAACTGGAATATCTTGTCCTACTACCGCTCTCATTTCAGATTCAGCTTCCATTAAAAGATTCGCTTCCATCTGTAGTTTGAATTTTTGATACTTTCCTTTTTCTCCTTTAGCAATCCAAGGAGTATTCCAATCAACTGCTGATTTTTCCAGTCCATTTTTCCCTGTATCGAGGGTCGCATCAAACGTTCCATTTTTACAAGATTGACTGTTTGTTCTGCCTGAGTTTTCCTTATGATCCTCAGCATATACAGGATTTCCCTGAGAGACTCCCAGAGACGAAACCAAAGCAAAAAGCTAAAACTAAACAGCTCGACCAAACTTTTTCATCATGACCATCCTTCCGTTTTTAACTTAACGTGTTAACCCTATAAATGAATTCTACCACCCTTTTTAGAATTTGTAAACGGTTTATTTAATAAAAATTAAAAATAAGAATCCCCACATTAGAGGATTCTTATTTTTATTCAGCAATCAAATTAACTTCATAAAAATCAGGATGGATAAAGCTTTCCGAGTATTCAATCACTTCTTTGGTTGTATTGTTAAAGATTGTTTTCTTTACAATCACTACCGAATTGGTTTGGAGCTCGTTTGTTTCAGGAATATCCACTGTCTTAAATTCAATCGTCATGCTCATAGGCATATTTACTAAGTTATTTTCAATACCCAACTCTTTAGAGACACTTCCACCATCAGTAATATGACGAACTGCCTCTTCACTTAATAAGGTCGTTTGAACAAAACGCTTTTGAATTTTCCATAAAGTATCGTCAATCATCGCCCTTTGAACGATTTCATATAAAGGACCTTTCCCTTCAAATTGACTTAAAACGCGTTTATCTTCACAGATTTTGTATCGAAGTCTCTACTCGTTCCGAATTCTTTTGCGGATTGAATTTCTTCGTTAGTCTTTCACTGAAAACTAACTTTTTCGATGCAACATGTTTTTACGAACGAAAGGTCCCTTCTCCTTGTCTTCGAATCAAGTACCCTTCTGCCACTAAATCATTTAATGCTTTAACGACTGTTGTATTACTAACCTGATAGATCTTTTTCAAATCACCTTCGGAATAAATTTTAGAGCCAGGTTTAAATTTGCCTTCGTCAATCTCTTTTAAAATGTTTTTGTTTTATAATTTCATACTTTGGTAACACACATAAACACTTCCGTCCTTTTATTTTTAAAGTCATCACTAACAAAATAATTTCCTCAAGTAAACAGAATAAACACCCTCTACAGGAAGGGGCGTTTTAGGATAGGGTTGTTTACCGATGTACGCTAAAATACCGCCATCCACATAGAGGATATGACCATTTACAAAGTCACTTGCACTACTTGCAAGGAAGATGGCCGGACCTTTCAAATCTTCTGCTTCTCCCCATCTTTCTGCTGGTGTTTTTGCGATAATAAATTTATCAAATGGATGTCTTTCTCCATCCGGTTGAATTTCACGAAGAGGAGCTGTTTTGGTGTCGCAATATAACCAGGTCCAATTCCATTACATTGAATATTGTAGCATCCATATTTCTGATGCAATGTTGCGTGTTAACATCTTCAATCCGCCTTTTTAGCTGCTGCATAGGCAGAAACAGTTTCGCGTCCTAATTCACTCATCATTGAACAGATGTTAATGATTTTACCGCCACCTTTTTAATCATTGAAGGAATAACGGCTTTTTGATACGATAAATGGCGCATTTAAGTCCACCATCGATGACTTCGAGCGAAATCTTCAGCCGCCATTTCATGCATTGAATTCGCTTGTGATGATTCCAGCATTGTTGACTGAGATATCAATAACGCCTACTTCTTCTTCGATTCACCATTTCTTGAACACCAGGTTCATCCGTAACGTCACAAAACATATCCGAAAAGCTTTAATGCCTTTTCCGCATAGTTTGCTAGTCTCTTTTCTACTCCACTTTCATTTCTATCATTAAATACGATAGTGGCACCAGCACTAATAACGCTTCTGCAATCGCAAACCCGATTCCGTATACTGCACCTGTTACGAGTGCAACTTTGCCTTTTAATGAAAACATGTCATTTGTCATTTCACTTACTCCCTCACTATTTAAGATCTTGCTGGAACCATATCCATGTCGGTATAGGTGATGTTTTCTCCAGCCATTCCCCAGATGAATGTAGTTTGACGTTCCCACACCTGAGTGAATAGACCAACTTGGTGAAATACATGCTTCTTCGTTTCCAACGACAAGTGTTTTGTTTCTTGCGGAGTCCCCATGAAGTGGAAGACTCTTGTATCAGGTTCCATATCAAAATAAAGGTATGTTTCCATACGACGTTCATGCGTATGACATGGCATTGTATTCCAAGAGCTACCTGGTTCAAGGACTGTGTACCCTAATTGTAATTGGCAGCTTTCGCATTGATTTGGATGAACATATTGATAAATTTTCTTTGGTTTAATGTATTAGATTCACCCATGCAAAGTGGAACAATTTTTCAATGCTTAATTTTTTGTTTGGATATTTATGATGTGCTGGAACGGACACAACGTAGAATTTCGCAGGATCTTCAGCAGAAATACTTGAAAAAGCAATTTCTCTTGTCTCTTTTCCGATGTAATATCCATCTTGTTTCACCATATTTTCTGAAACACCATCAATTTCAATGACACCTGGGCCCCAATATTAATCACACCCATTTCACGTCTTTGAAGGAAGTATTCCACCTCTAACTCTGTAGATAATTCGATAGTTAATTTCCTTCAACTGGCATTACCCCACCAAAAATCATGCGGTCGTTAGTGGAGTGTGCGTTAACTTCAGCTTGATTTGGTTCAAATACTTTCTCAACTAAGAATTCCTTTCTTAATTGCTCCGTAGAATAATGTCTGATGTCCTCTGGACTGTGTGTATATCTCGTTTCCATAGTTCTCCTCCTTAATTGATTCTATAAAAAGCTTTTTACTACCAAAGTCTTTTTTTCTCCTTGGTAGCGCTCTCGCGTTCAGTCTAACACTAAACGAAACCAGTTTCAAGTAAAACTTAACGTGTTAACACGTAAACTTGTTCTTTTTAAAATATTTTCATGGCGTATTTCACAATATGTAGATTGGATGCGAAACTTCAAAAACGCCTTAAAATAGATATAAATTAGCATTATATTTTAGTTCGAAATTTTCGGTTTCACAAAGCGAGTTGACAAAAACCTTTTGATTTTTTCAAAAAGGTGCAATAAGAAAAATCTTATTGCACCTAAAATGAATAGACGGCGACTCAGTTTTTGGCAATTCTAGTTTTTCGTTTTATTCATTTTCTTAACTAGTAATTAAAATATATTGCATGATTATTTTCATGCCTTTATTCTCCTAAAACAATGACTCTATACTTTCTTGTTCTTTCTCGTGTTTTTATCAAAGTCAGCAAAATAAACATACCCAGTTTTACCAATTCCCTACTGACCATCCACTATCTGCTAATGTTTCACTTGCACTTCATAATAGTGGCCTTGATATGCGCATCTCCATTCCAAAAGGTAGCTACGATCTCCATTTGCAGCCATTCTTCTGAGTTGAGCCATGATTCTACTTCTTTATAGTGTGCTTCTGCCTGGATAATTGTAACTTTCTGCGCATTTATAGAAGCGGAACTATGCTTTCTAAGATTCGATTCAAATCTAATTGTGAGAAATCCACCTGTCTTCATCTCGATCATGTGTATCTTCTTCAAAGAAAAAATAGAACATGTCGTATGTGCTGTTACAACTGTACAAGTTCCGATTGAATACCACTTTTCTAAAAATAGTATCTTTTACACTTTGCGTAATATCCACATAGGATACAGCCTTTTCTTTTGTTTCAACTTTAAACTCTTTTTGAAATACACTCATGATTAACCCTCATTCATCACTTCGATCAATCGCTTCAACCATTAATCTCAACATTTTTCTTTTTGGATTTTCAGCTTTTACGATACCACTTGTGCAACCAGTACCTTCTGCGCCTAATTTAATAGTCCGATAGACATCCTTTTTCATTCATAATTCCTGCACCTTGCATCATAAGAATATTAGGATTTACTGACTTCACTTGTTCATTCGTTTTCACAATATAAGAATCATCGCTGGTTTTGTCCAGTACCATAAGCTCTGTCGGTTCACAAAAGCATAATTGTTGGCTCTAACATTGCAAAGCATTCTCGCTTCTTGAATAGAATCCGCACATAGAACTGTAATCATTCCTAGTTCTTTTGCTTTTATTTACGGACACACTACTTGTGATGTTGTTAATGGATGTTCGGCATGGTTTAAGAACGTTGCTCTAGCTACCAACATTATATAACGATGCTGGTAATACAGCTCCCATTCCCCTACCGCAATCAATTCCATCTAAATGTTGAGCCGTTACAATAATATTTTTGTTTCACTCGTAACTCTACTAATATCTGCATATGGGCAAGTCACAAAAATACTAATTTCAGGATAAACCTCTGCTAAATGGTCCGCTTCTTTAGCTAACTCTAGTAATTCATCACCAAATAAATATGATTTGGGATTGAAGATAAAGAATTTGCTTTTTACAATTTTCATATTTCTCCTCCTAATTTATTTGGTTTCAAATACTTTGTAATAATGTTCAAAGTATTTTCCATACCCTTTCTTGATAAATTCACAATATCAATATAGTTTTCTACATATCCATCAGCAACTGCTTTGGCACCAGAGTATATAAAAATCACTATAAATGTTAATCTTTGAAATACCATGTGTAGCACAACGATTTAGGTTATCATCTCCAGAACCTGACCCGCCATGCAATACCAAAGGAATAGTAAGTGCTTCATTCAACTCTTCTAACCGTTCAAAGTTTAATTTTGGAGTACCTTTATACAACCCATGAGAAGTACCAATAGAAACAGCTAATGAATCTACATTCGTTTCTTCAACAAATTTCTTAGCATCTTCAACACTCGTATAAATGGATTTCACCTCTTCATTATTCGAAGCAGCATTTGCTCCAACAAATCCAATTTCAGCTTCTACATCTACACCAAATTGATGTGCGTATTCACAACGTCTTTCGTTTTACGAACATTTTCCCTCAAATGTATCTAATGAAGCATCAATCATGACTGAATTAAATCCAAGTTCAATAGCACGTTTAATGAATTCAAAATCTTGACCATGATCGAGATGCAACACAACCGGAGTATTTGTTACTTCTTGGAAATAACGTCCAATTGCTGCTGCGTCTTCTAAACTTAAATATTGAGAATGTACTTGTGCATAAGCAAGAATTAACGGTAATTTTCTAGATTCGCTGATTTCACTGTATGCTTTTTGCAGAATTCCAATCGATGAAATTAGTTGCTGGAACTGCATAATGCTCTTTTTGCATTTCCCAAAACATCTCTCATTCTTGCTTTCATGATTAAAGCCTCCAATGCTTGTTTCAATTCATTCCATAAAGAATCGATTCCCATACCTGTAGTAATGGCAATCCCATAATTACTTTATCTTTTACGGAATCAGGAACTACTGTTGTAGAAATAACTACGTCATATTCATCAAGTCTATTTACTTCTTCTGATACTTTAGATTGGAATACTTGGACTTTATCTTCGTACCCATTATCTTTCAACCATTGTTTTACTTTACCAACTACCACAGTAGATGTTGCGATACCTGAACCACACATAACTAAAAATTTTTTCATAATATACACTCCTATTTTGCAGCACGCACTTTGTTAATATAGAATAATCCAGCTAATGAGCCTACTAATACAATCGTTAAAATAACCCATGGAGCTGTTTGTCCAGCAAAGACAAATAACCAAGTTGGCCATAAGCCGCCTTCTGCTAGCGCTGTAATACTTGTATTTCCACCTAAATCAAAGTTAGCTGCTTTTGCTGCTTGCGTAACAAGAGGCGCAACCCATGATGTAATATAGAAAATACTTGTCATATAAATCGCTCCCACCGACAACTGTTCGAACAATATTTCCTTTAAATACAGCTGCCATTAAGCAGACTACGAATGGGATTGTTGCAAGGTCACCAAATGGTAATGTTTGGTTTCCAGGCAAGATGACTGCAAGTAAAATTGTAATTGGTACTAAAAGTAATGAACTTGATAATACTGCTGGATGTCCTACTGACAATGCTGAGTCCATACCAATATTTACTTCACGACCTGGGAAACGTTTTTGAACGAATTCGTTAGCAGCTTCTGAGATTGGCGTTAAACCTTCCATTAATAGAGACACCATACGTGGCATAAGAACCATTACAGCAGACATTTTAACACCTAATTGAAGAACTCCTTTTGCATCATAACCAGCTAAAAGTCCCATAGCAATACCAATTAATAAGCCTAAAACTGTACTTTCACCAAACACACCAAATTTCTTTGGATACTTTCTGGGTTAGCTTCAATTTTTGTTAAATCCAGGAATACGATCAAATAACCAGTTTAAAGGAATCGCAACTAGGAACCCAGGTGCTGAAGTTCCGTGTGGGAATGTAATATTAGGGAACCCATAGAATTTTTTAATTGCTGGTGCAATAAGATCTGCTAATAAGTAAATCATTACTAAATAAGTAGCAGTTGCATATAAACCCAATGTGAAATCTTGTGTAACTGCGTAAACTAGTGAAGCAACAAAGGCTGCATGCCAGAAATTCCACATATCAACCATCAATGTTTTTGTTAACCCTAAGAATAAAAAGTAAAAATGTTAATACCGATACCAATTGGAATAGCAAGCGAACCTAACAATGTACCATAGGAAATTGCTGCAGCAGCTGGCCAACCAACGTCGATTGTTGTTAAGTTCAAGCCAAAAACGTTCAACCATTGCTTGGGCAGCAGGTCCTAAGCTACCTCCTAGCAAATCGACTACCATATTTAATCCTACAAAACCAACCCCAACAATAATACCTGATACAAAGGCTTTTTTAGGTTTTGTTCCAAGAGCCATACCAAAAATAAAAATTAAAATTGGTAGAACAACAATGGCTCCTAAATCAATAAATTTTTGAAATAATTCTAACATTATAAATTCCTCCTAATGTATAAAAATAATCAGAATATCAGTCTGATACTGATGATTTAATAACTTTCTGTCCTCCTCTCCTATTACCAAACCACTAAATTATTTAATATTTTTAATGCTAATACTTCTTTTATCTCTGAGTTAGGTGTATTTTCATCCATGCTCAAGATTCTTTCCATTATGTCTTGATCCTGTAAAACTTCCATCAGTTGTTGAAGCATCGTCAATTGACTGTGTGCTTCTTTCAGCGCTAACATAAAATTACTCTCACTGGAACTTCAACATCATTTGTTCCCATTTGATAAAAACGACACAGCTTCTTTCAATGTCATTAACGCTATTTGTTCTTTATTCACATGTTCTACATCTGTATGTGGGATAGCAATTCCATACGCTTCAAACTGCAATCCTGTCAGGCAGCATGTCTCTATCAATAATTGCTTGTTTATAAGATTCTTTTTACAATTCCTTTACTGATTAATTTATCAGCCAAATAGCTTAACGCTTCTTCTTTCGTTTTCATGTTTGGAACATTCATTTCAAAAGACTTCCTCATTTAGCATTTTGGCTCACCTCCTTTAATAGTCTTTCCTTAATTTCATCACCGTATTCATGAACACTCAATTCATTCATTAATTCTTGATTTTCAATCACAGAATATAATGCGATTAAACTATCTTTAAAAATCGGAATATCATTTTCTGCAACGGCAATAAGGATGATTAATTTAACATTATTTTTACCCCAATTAATCGGCTTATCTAATGTCATAAATATTAATTCAGACTGATTAACAAATCTTGGATCACAGTGAGGTAAAAGCAACTCCTGTGTATACACTTGTACTACCTAACGTTTCTCTTTCAAAATTGACTCTTTAAACCCTTGAATTCTCCGATTAGACAGGTCGCATTCATCAATCATTTTCTCAATACATTCTTTTTATTTTTCACAGATACATGAATTAATTTAGGTGTCTTAATTAATGTTTGTAATGACTCCCATGTTAAACTTTCTACCATCTAAACTTGTTCGCATTAATGTGTAATTATCAGTCATATGATCAGTGTAGAAACTTCTATAGATTCAATTTCCCTTTTGTAAGAATTGGGCTAACCTCAATCACAGGAATCGTTATATCTGGAAGCGAAATTGTAGAAATAATTAAATCGATATTGCTTCAAATCATAAAAATCGATTTCTACTACTAATATTTTGTAATCTTTGCATCTGCATCAAAAATCTTGTGGAGCTTACTCATGATTAATTCTGAAGTTGCGATACCATTTTTGACAGATAACAACGACATTCAGAGGTTTTGAGTATTTTTCTCAATTGCTAATTGAAAATGAATTACGATAAATGCCAACTCTTCGTTAGGAATATTGATTTCATAGTACTTTACCCAAGTCTCGAATGACGATCAAATGACATTAAACAAACTAGAATATTGTTTTTATTTCCTCTATAGCAGGATTCGTAATGTAAATTTGATTTCGTAATCTGAAAATCATTTTTGAAATGTGGTTTTGATAACATCAATTTCAAATGTTTGTCTTTAGTTAAGTCAAGACTAAGTAAACTAGATACTTTTTCGATTAATTCATTTACCTGCTCCTCAATATTTTTGAATATAATCAGCTGATTGTATACTAAACCCGTAAGCAAAGCAAACTATACGCCATTGCTTCCAATCTCATAAGGAGAAATTTCTGAAAAAGGCTTATCAATAATGTTCTCCAACAATTCTCCAGAAAAGAAATAAACTTCTAAGTGGTTAAGATCATTTATCAAGTTACTTGTTCTTTTTCGTTAAGTAATTTAGATCAGTTCTCTTTTAAAACTAGACATTCTGTAAGTAATAACCATGAATAATCATCTGAAAAAATTGGTGATGATACTTTTGAGATAATCTATCAATAGCCTCTCTACATTTTTCAACATCGCCTTTTTGTATCCTTCTAACCCTTCTTCACTACGGATTGTTGGATTTTGAGTTATATAAGAATGTAATGCTTTTCTAATACTCCATTCATCACCATCTACATAAAAACGATCATGTTTGATTCGGATTTTCAAATCAAACTCTCCTAAATTATTCTCTAATTTATCAATATCTCTATGAACAGTTGATTCTGTAACGTACATTTTCTTCCAGCAAACTCCATAGATATCTAATTTATCTTGATTAATAAATAACCTTTTAATAATCTCTAATTCTCTATACTCTGGTGAATAATTTTCTGCCCCAGATTCAAATTTATTCTCCAAAAGAAAAGCATGAATCCTTTTTCTTTCTTCATCAGCAGATAACTTGATTCCTTTTCTTGGAACTTTAATAATTCTGCTGTTCAATGCTCCTTCTTCTAAAAAGTAATTTATTTTTGTCAATATCTTGATAAACAGTTTTCGTAGAAACTCCGTACTTTTCAGATAATTGGTTTGCTGAGAGATACTCATTTTGTTTAAGCAAAAATTCTAATAGGAAAATTTGTCTTGCATTCATGCGTTCACTCCCTAATCAATTTATTTCTACTGCAAGCGTTTTATCACACTTCTAGTATATGATATGCTCTACAATTATTTTTTTATTCGTTCTAGTTCCAGATTAATGTGGAACTAGTTATATTTTTATCTCTATTTTTATATTTTTCATTAACATATAGCAACCATAATTAGATTTAATTTAGGTATTAATGGGAATATTTCGGATTTTATACTAGACTTTATAAAAATAAGAGATAGAACTATGTCTATCTCTTTTTCTAATAAAAATGAAGTTTCTTAATCATTTAAATATTTGCCTTCTACTCCTAAAACATCACAAACTTTCTTCAAGTCTGCCTTAGAAAGAACATTGTTTTCGTGGAAGCTCTTTCCGCTGACACGTTTTAATTCTAAGGCAATATGTGCTGCTTTATCGGCTGTTTCAATGAGACCAAAACAGTCTTGGTAATCTTTTCCGGTTGAAAGAACCCCATGTTTAGCCCAGACAACAAGGCGATGAGTCTCCAGTTCACGCGCTGTATCGTCACCGATTAACTGAGTTCCAGGAACTTCCCAAGGCAACACAGCAATCCGTCATGGAATACAACAATAGATTCTGTTAATACGGACCATAAATCAAGCGTTAATGATTCACTCGTTACTTCATCTAATAATGAGTAAATAACAATATTGGTCGCATGATTATGAATCACAACACGGTGATTGGGATCCACTTTTAGACGTGCTGAATGAGCGAGTATGTGCATGAAGATTTCACTGGTTGGACGTTTTCCGGTCACGAATCCCGCTACTACTCGGTACCCTTTTTGGAGTCAATTGAATGATTCCAGTGTCCTCATGAGGTTGTAAACACAATGTTCTGAAGTGACTTCCTGAAGCGGTGATTGAGAGATATTCTCCTTGTACGTGCTCAGGGACATCAAGCACTTCCACTTCTTTTCTATTTTCAGTGTAATAAGTGTACGAGGTTCCTTCAAGGTCTGCTCCAATCGAACTGGCTTCCTCTTTTGTGAGACGATAACACATTACCACCATTGTATTCATCCCACCCTTATTCCACATGTCATATGTCACATGGCAGAGTTCATAAATATAGTCTGGGTATGTCATACAAATCTCCTTTCAGTTCTTTTTAAAAATTAAAAATGATGATGACAATACCCCCTATGAATCATTCATCAGGGGCTCTATTTTAATCTTCAGGCTTGAAATCAGGTGCTTCAATCTTATCCACTTCTTGGAAAGGTGCCAATGTCGATACCATGACAATCGGTTCATCATAAGGATTTTTACATAATGAACTTCATTAGGTTCAATATGAATAAACTCTCCTTTTAGACAAAGTGACTTTTTGCATCATCAACATAAATATCAATTTTTCCCTTCAAGAACATAGAAATTTTCTTCCATAATTTCATGATAATGCGCTGGAAAAATCTTTGTCCCGGATTAAATCTTACTACTGCAAAATTGGAACGTGGCCCTTTCATCAAGTACTTTGGGCCCACTATCACCAAAACGATAATCTTTTCTCTTTTTCATCTAATACAAACATACAATCACTCCTTTATTATTCAGAACCTGGGGCAATCACATATAATCTGTTAACCCTTATCTGAAAATATTTAGCAACTCTTTATAAAAGCACTTGCCAATCATTGAAAAATCTCTAAATATTTACGATGATTATCCATATCCAGTTCGTAAACTTTGTCAATTTGAACATATTGGGTTGTTTCTTCTAAATTATCGTAAACGCCACTACCAATCCCCGCTAGAAACGCAGCGCCAAGTGCTGTCGCTTCTTTTTCTTTTGGAGTAATCACTCTGATTCCTAAAATATCTGCAATCGTTTGTGACCATAACTCACTATAAGCGGAGCCACCCGCAAAAGAAAAATTTCATCTGGTTTTATTTCCAGTGATTTCTTCAACCATTTTCAAGTGACCTAAGGTAATCAAACCCGCATTTTTCCATAATGGACTTATAAAAGGTTGCTTTATTAAATTTTTAAAGGGTCAATTGAAAAGTTTGTGAAAGTTGGGCTCTGCGTGCTTCAAATTTCTAAAGTTCATGACATCCGCAAAAATCAGAATACATTCCATAACATCCAATTGGAATTTCCTTCGCTTTTTGATCCATGAGCACATACACAGAAGTTCCTAATTGTTTTAGCTAGTTCCACATCTAAGTCTAAAAATGCATCCCTAAACCATCTCATCACGAGACCTGAACTCCAAGCAATTGCTTCTTGTTGCCAGACAGAAGGAACCGAATGGCAATTTACTCGAATTCTACCTCTGTCATCCACATAAGGTTTATCGGTATTGAATTCATATTGCCAAAAAGCTTCCTCCAAAAAGGGCAGCTTGATTTGGTTTAATGGATCCAACCCCTAATACAACCTAGTTGAGAGTCTCCACCACCGCAAACTACAATCGTTGATTCTGAGAGGCCAGTTTGACGAGCAGCTTCAGCACTTACATTTCCTACTGGAACCCCACTTTCATAGACAGGCGGGAATATATCATCCTTTAATCCACATTTCTTCGCTACTTCCGGTAACCATTCGCGTTTAGCTAGGTCAAATAATCCGCTAGTAGAAGAATTACTTGGCTCTGAAACGATTTTTCCAGTTAATTTGAATACAATCCAATCGTTTATCATATTCATATATTTAGCCTTTTGGTAAAGTTCAGGCTTGTTTGTTTGAACCCAAAGTAAACGTGGAACTGCACTCAATGCAAATGTTTCACCCGTTTCAAGATAGATTTCCATTTCTAATGTAGGATGTTCCCTCTTTAATGAAATCACTTCTTCTTTGGCTCTAGCATCGATGTTAGAAAAACCAATTAATTCCTTTTGATTTTCATCATAAAGAATGAACCCTTCTCTCATTGAATCCGTTGAGATCCCTTTTTAATATCTTCAGGAGCAATATTATTTTTTTCTATTAGATTTCGAATACAGCGCTGGATAATCTCCCAGTTTTTCAAAATCAAAACCTACACTTCCTGGGTATTCATCATATACAGGATGTTCCCATTCAATTTGCTCAATGGCCTTTTTGCACACCGTCTTTTTGGAATAAAATAGCTCTAAAACTCCCTGTGCCTCCATCGAGCGCTAATAAGTATTCTCTTCTTTCTTCCATGTGCAGTCTCCTAATAGAAGCTCTGCTGTGTTTTTCATCCGTAATTAATACATTAACAAAACCATGTGTAATGGCAGTATGAATAATTGGAGTTTAGCGTCTCCTCCAGCTGCAACAATGATATAATCATAATTTTTAAGTTTATCTAGCTTAGTACTGATGATTCTGTCTTCAATCTCATCATCAACGAGATTGCCATCCTCATCCATAAAGTGCATTAGCATATCTCCAACTGCACCTTTACTCTTTAAGCTTTCAAACTTCTCAGGTGTGAGAAGACCTGATTTCAGTATGGTCGAATGTTCTTGCATTCCACCTAAACTAGAAACAACTACATTGATTTTTCTCCGTCATTTCGACAATATCGGATACTGATTTTTTTCTTTCAAAATTGCTTCCGTTAATTCTTTACTACCTACAACTAATGGAGCAGGAATTAAATAGTGTTTAATATCAATGATTCCATTTTCCAATCTGTCTGATATAGGGGCATTACTCCACCAGTCATGGAGATGACAGATAAATTTTTATCCGTCAATCCCTGATAAATGTCTGAGGAAGGCTCCCATTGTTTCACCATAACCAACTCCAACGAATGCATCATCTTTAATTAAATCATTCAGATACATGGCCGTAGCTTGTCCCAAATCTTCCGCTAAGTTCTCATTGCTACTCCATGGCACAACAAAGACATCTTTTAAATTGTATTTTTCTATTAACTGTTGTTCAATCTTGTTTTTATCCCGATAGACTGTCGAAAAGTGAAACGAACAATTTTCTTTTGACGTGACTCTTCTAACATTTTGATGATTTTTAATTCGACTGACAGAAAGACGATCTGCAATCTCTTTTTGAGTCAAACCATCAATATAATAGAGCCATGCAACCTTATAAAGTAATGAATCTTTATAACGTTTATCTTTTTCAGAAAAATCCATTTTATTTACCCTCTTTACGAAAATCTTAACTGAATAAAGTATACACTACCCAAAAAGAATTAGGGAAATAACACTCGTCTTCCCTAACCCTTTCATACCTACATTTTCAGATTATCGATTGATTAAATCTGTATAGTATTCAAATGCTTCTTTGTCCGTATACTTTTCATGAACAATTTTTGCAATACTCTTAGCCATTTCTGTTGGATGCATACTTTGGAAAATGTTACGCCCCATATCCAAACCTTTTGCTCCTCCTTGAATAGCTTTATAGGCTAATTCTAATGCTTCTTTTTCAGGTAATACCTCCTGCTACAACGATTGGAACTGGACAAGCAGCTACTACTTCTTCGAAATTATCACAATAATATGATTTAACGAGGTTCGCACCAAGTTCTGCTACGATACAGTTGCTAGTTTGAAGAAGCGGTCGGTTCTTTCCATATCTTTTCCGACTGCAACAACCCCCATTGTTGGAATGCCGTAACGATTACCAAGGTTAACCGCTCTAGATAAATTATCTAAGCTTGATAATTGTCCTTCAGCACCGATAAAAGTTTGAACGGCTAAGCAGTCTGCGTTTAATCGAATAGCTTCTTCAATATCCACTGCTAAGATTTCATGACTTAAATCATCATTCAGCATGGATGAACCTGAAGTCACTCGTAAAGCTGTTGATTTTCTCCAACTTGGATCAACACTTGTTCGAATCGCTCCACGTGTACCCATCAAGCAATCTACTTCTGGTGCGATTTTTTTGGAAGCACGATATCTAGACGTTCCAACCCAGCAGTTGAGCCCATGAAATACCCATGGTCAAAAAGCAAACATCACTGTATTCCCGCTTTTAGGATTGAAAATATTTGCTAAATGTTTTTTCATTCCGTAATCGACATTATGAGCCCCTTTCACAAAGAACTGATCTAATGTCTTAACCGGTTGATCGATATAATATTCTTTTGAAACTTTTAAACCTTCTAAATCTGCCATTATTTTTCCTCCTAGAAATCGTATTTATCCATATTTTCCTTCGTGAAGATTGTTCTTTCTGGCAATAATACAACCCCACTATCTGGTGAATCTTTATAGTTTGGATCTAAAAATAGAGTTATTTTTGAACTTCAACTTCTCCAATTCCAGGAACATTAATCTTATCGCCAACTTTAGCTTGATTTCCTGAAGCTAAGTAGTTTGCAAGATACACAGCAAGAGCTCCTTGCACTTTTACATCCCATAGACCCCATTCTTCGATGATGTCATCTTTTAGCATATTTCTTAATAGAGTTTGGAGTTGAGAATCCAGTTACAGTAATATCCTTCTTCGTAAGTTTTGCGTTTTGAACCGCTTGTAATTGTCCTGGTAAAGCTGTTGAGTCATTACAAATGATTAAATCAATATCTTTATGCGCTGATAAGATTGATTGACCTACGTTTAAAAGCTTGTTGAGCATCTTGGTTACTGTAGTAATTTGATTCATTCACATTTTCCCCAGTTTGGATAGTTTTTCTTAATATATTCTTCTCCCACTTTTTGCCAAGAGTTTTTGGTCTTGTACGGTTGAAGAAGAATAGTGCCATGCATATTTAATTTTGTCTTTCTTAGGATCCTTTCCACGTTTTTTTCTAATGCATCCACTCATTTTCACTAACATTTCTCCCTAATTGAGTCAGAGTTCCTTGAGATACCATTAAACTACGTGCATCTGGAGAAACGTCTGAGTCCCAAGTAACGACTTTCAACCCTGCTTTTTGAGCTTGTTTTTAGGGCATTATCTAGTCCTGTTGGGTCTACAGAAGAAACTGCAATAGAGCCTGCTCCTGTTTGAACCGCATTGTTGATAATGGTTACTTGGTTGGCTACTGAAGCTACAGGGTTACCGTTATAATCCACTGTAAAAGCCTTCTTTTTTAGCCATTTCTTGAGCGCCTAAGTTTCCGGATTCAAAGAAAGAATTCCCTGTTACTTTAGGGATAAAGACTACTTTCCCACCATTGTTTGCAGTTTGAGTTGTTGCGTTTGAATTTGAATTTTGAAGTTGAACTTGAATTTTTGACTACTGTTTCCACAAGCGCCTAAAAAGAAAGCCGTTGCTCCAACTAGGACACCATACGTTAAAAATTTTCTAATTTTCATGTTAATTCTCCTTTAATTGAACTCATTCTTTTGACAACTTTGCAACTGGGGAATCTCACACTATGAACTATTCATCTCTGCTTTCCTCCTTATTTCTTTTTCATTATTTTTTGGAACACTTTTGAATGAATCATAAAGTTGATAATGAGTGATAGAATCAATAGAATTCCAACTGGAATATCTTGATATTGCGCATTAACTCCAATAAGTGTTAAACCAAATTTCATAAAACCAATAATTAAGGCTGCTAACCCCGTTCCAATCACGTTTCCTTTACCACCGTAGATAGAAGTTCCCCCTAATACCACCGCAGTAATAATCGGCAAGGTCAAATCAGCTCCAAAGTCCGGCTTTGCTGTACCAAGATAAGACGTTAGTAGAATTCCTGAAATCGAAGCGGCAATCCCAGATAAGACGTAGGTACTCATTACAACTCTAGCAGTCTTAATTCCAGAGTATTCCGCGGTATTTCGGTTCACCCCAATGAGAAGATTTTTCTTCCGTATTTTGTAAGGTGTAAAAGGATAAACGAAAGGATCAATAAGACTGCGAAGATTATGACCTGATTTGGAATCCCAGCGATATTTCCTGCAGCAATCTCCTGAAATTCAGGTGGAAAATTAGTAATCCCTTGGTAAGCTACTACTCCAGCAAGCGCGGGAACCACCAAGGACAAGCCCGAATAAAGGAAGGATCCACCCAGTGTAATGACCATCGGCTGAACTTTTGCATAAGCAATTAACATTCCACTAATCAGTCCACAAAGCGCTCCTACAAGAAGCCCAAGCAGTACTGCTAACCAGATATTAAGCCCCATCTTCTGCCAGAGAACCCCTACACAAATCGAAGTCAATCCCATAATGGATCCGGCTTGAATATCCATTCCCCAGTGATAATGACGTAAGTAACCAATAGAGAAACGATACAAACTGGAATAAAATTATTAATCGAATTCATTAAAATGAATGGATTTAAGAAGCGTGGATTCAAACTTCCGAAAATGACAAACTCTAAAATTAGTAGTAGAACTAAGAAATACTCCCAGCGCCATTTTTAGAGAACTGAATATTGATTTTTTGCTCTTTTCCATCTTATTCCCCTCCTTGCTCTACTCTTACGCGGAGTCGTTCTTTTCGAATATTTTCTTGCGTTCTTTGGTTGGAAATAGCTCCAATCACTACAATCGCAATTAAGATTCCTCCGGTAATCGTATTGTTGAACGTTGAAGGGAAGTTTAGGAAAACTAGGATACTACTAATCGATGTCATTAGAATAGATCCAATAATAGCTCCAAACGTAGAACCTTGGCCTCCTTCAAAAGCAATACCTCCAATCACACATGCGCAATTGCAGTCATTTCATAACCCTGTTCCATCTGTTGGCGTCACAAATCAATACGGCTCGCATATAAGACACCGCCGATAGCTGCAAAGCTTCCACAGATGATATAGCTGAGGAACTTAATTCTCTCAACTGGAATCCCAATGAGTCTTGCGCCATCAATATTGTCTCCTACTGCTTTAAAGCTCTTACCCAGCATCGTTTTCTTCGTAAAGAAGTAGAGTAAAATCGCAATTACTAAAGCGCTTGCAAACACGTATCCAAAAGTTCCGCCAATGGTTTCTTGAGAGATATTCAAAAATTCATTTGGAAAATCTTGTAACCATTGTCCATTTGTATAGATATATTGGAACCCACGAATAATCCCCATCATTCCAAGCGTCATGATAATGGAAGGAATTTTAAAGAGCACAATTCCCAGAGCATTAATAATGCCTATCGCCATTCCAACGACTATCGCTACTATAAACACTGAGAAGATAGAAGCTCCCCGTTTAACATCTTTCCGTAATGGCTGCTGTTAACCCAACACGTGCTCAATGGAGACATCAATCTCACCGGTGAAAAGAACAAAACACATTCCTAGCGCCACCATCGCATAGACAGCACTGTTATTGACAATCTGGAAAATATTCTCAAGTGCCAAGAACTGTGGATTGAATAATCCTACGACTACAAATAGTCCAATGATAAAAATGATTGAGACGATTTCTCGCTGTTTGAGTAAATTCTTCATGAGACTTTCTCTCCTTTTACAACACCGAATGAGGCACTCATCAGATTTTCTTGGGTGATTTCTTCACCGACAAACTCTGCATTAATTCTGCCATGATACATCGTTACTGCTCGATCAGATAATTGAACAATTTCTTCCATATCCGAAGAAATCATTAATATCGCAAGCCCTCTTTCTTTGAGCTCTTGAATGATTTTATACACATCTCCTCTGGCTCCTGCGTCAATTCCTCGTGTCGGTTCATCTAATATTAATAGCTTTGGCATGGAGGCAATGGCTTTGGCAATCACCACTTTTTGCTGATTCCCACCCGATAAGCTACCAATCTCATCACTAACATCCATCGATTTAATCTTGAAGGAGCGTTTAAAAGTATTCGTACATTTCTTTCTCACGTTTTCGATTTACGAAATACTTTCCAATCGACTGAAGAGAAGCGCCCGTGATATTCATCCCAAGATCACTAATCTTAAAAATTCCGTGTTTGAATCGATCTTCAGGTACATAATTAGACCGAGATGAATCACCTCACTTGTAGATTTCCCCGTGATATCGATTTTTCCAAGAAGGACCTTTCCACTATGCACTTCGTCTTTTCCCGAAAATCGTCTCAGCGAGTTCTGTACGACCTGCACCGACAACACCCGCCAGCGAGAATTTCCCCAGGGAATACTTTTTAGAGATACACCTTTAAAAGCCATTTTCCCCGAATAGTCCTCCACCGATAAAATCGGTTCGACTGTTCGATCAATGACCTCCCATTGTCATGATTTCTAAGATCTTCCATATTCGTTCCATCCGGTAACAACGCTTGAATCAACATATCGTTGGTAAAGTCCTGTGTCTTTCCAGATAAGCTAATCTTCCCATCGCGCATAATAATAATGTCAGTAGCAATCTTAAAGACTTCTGTAAGACGGTGCGTATATAGAGAATCCCAACGCCTTCTGACTTTAGCTTCTCGATGAGTTCGAATAACGTTTCGGTTTCATTAAAGGTTAACGAGCTGGTTGGCTCATCCAAAATTAAAACTTTTTGGATTACGAATCAAAGCCTTTTTAGGATTTCAACCAATTGTTGTTCAGCAATGGTTAAGGTATCTGCCCTGCGCTCTAGATTAATACTCCATTTTAGCTTTTCAATGAGTTTGAGGAGTTTTGCCTTTTGTTCGCTTGCATCCCCTGGCAATCCAATTAGAATATTCTCTAAAACAGACATATTCTTAAAGAGCATCGGTTCTTGCGGTACCAAATAAATCCCACTACTTAAAGCGACTGCAGGTGTTAAGTTCTTATGAGAAACCTGATTAACAATAATCTCTCCTTGGTCGGATTTGTAAATGCCCATAATAATCTTCATGAGCGTACTCTTACCCGCACCGTTCCCCCAATAATGGCGGAGACTTCTCCAGGAGAAAAGACTAATGTTAATGCCCTTTAATACATGGTTATCGCCGAACGATTTACAGATGTTTTTACATTCAAGCAACTTCACATTTTCCACGACAACATTTCCTCCTTTACAAATGTTACGTACACTAACTTTTTGTTTCGAGTTCATTGTACTCATTTTTAAAAGCGCTGTCAATAGCGTAATTTTGATAATTCTATGAATAAAAACGAACGAAAAAGAAATCCCGCTAAAAACTAGCGGGATTTCTTTTCCAATTCAATTTTATCAATCATGTGCATTACATTTGTTTATTTCACAGGAATTGAATAAAAATATTCAATTCCTTTTTATTATATTTAACAAGTTCTTTGCTTAAGATTTCTGCCTCTTTTTAATTTCGACAATCAGTTCCGATTCGTACTTTTTTTAATTCGGTCACTAGGACCGGAAACTGATATGACACTTAAAAATATTATTGGAAGAATCTAGGACAGGAGCTGCAATTGCATACACTCCAGGTTCTTGGACGCCATCATTAATAGAATAATTTTTGTTTGCGAATTTTATCTGAAAACTATCTGTATAAACAATATTCTTATTGATTAAATTCACTTTCTTATCTATTGACATAAAAGCTAAGAAGACTTCACCTACAGCTCCCCTATTTAACGGAAGAACCTCTCCCTAATTTTTACAGTTCTTCTTAATGCATGAGAACTTTCTACTTTTTGCTACACAGACCCTATTAGAATTTTTGTTTCTAAATACATACTTGCAGTTTCATTAAACTTATTCTTTAACCTAATTAATGACTCATTCGCAATCTCAACGATATCATTTTTTTCTATTTACAGATTCCAAGAAGGCATTAATTTTTGATCCAGTGTATATGGAAATTTTTTTCCAAATATTTCATCTCTACAAGTGTTTTTACTAATCTATTACAAGTAGTAACTGATAAATCTGTATAAAGAGCAATTTCTGTTAATGAAAGAGTTACGTGTTCAGTGAAACACTCTAATATTTTTAAAAACCTCGTTCTAAAGAACGAACACTTTCTATTTTTCTTTTGTCATTTTCTCCCATTCCCCATTTTTATATTACTCATTATAGCTCTGAAACAACGATTGTGACCAACCTCACGCTTAGAAATTTCTCTTACATTTTCAAGAGAAGTAATCACCACTTGGCTCGATGGATTATTATTAATAAAAATTAACGGCCGCTTTTTACTTTCGGTAAAATTGTTCCTGATTCAAACTTCCTTCTGCGATATACTTTCTTAATTCTTTTACGGATACTTCCTTTAATATTGTTTCATTACTCTCCTTATAATTTAGATATACATTATTTACTCCTGTTAAAATAATTAGCACATCTGCTTTTAAGTTTGAAGCAATTTTTCTGCCACCAAATCTTTTATCAATAACACAATCCGTTGGAATAAGAGTATTTTGATAACTATCTCTTATATAAGCAGTGCCCCCACCACCCCCGCAAATTACGATATATCCGTTTTCGAGCATTTTTTCTATTGCATCAATTTACTAGTATTTCTAATGGTTCGGGGAAGCAACTACCCGCCTCCAACCACGATCTTCAAAAATATTTGTATTGGTGATTCTCTTTTTCATCAGAAACCAATTCTTTGTAAAATGGCCCTATTGGTTTTTCTGGATTAATGAAGGCATGATCGTCATTGGACACAAGAACTCTAGTAGGAATAACAACAACTTTTGGCTCTAAATTTTCTCTATTCATTTCATTTGTAATTTCATTTTGAAGCCAATTTCCTATAGAACCTTGTGTCATTGAAACACAAGTATTAAGAGATAGTGGCGGATTATTTTCACTACTTCCAAAAATTTGTTGTAATAATAAATTACCAACCTGAGGTCCATTCCATGAGTAATCACAATCTCATTTTTGAGAAGGGTCTAATGACATTATTGACTTTACAGTATCTCTGATAGTCTCAATTTGTCCGATTTTCACTAGCATCTTTGTCTAATAATGCGTTTCCACCTAAAGGCAATTACAATTCTCTTCTTCATTTTTACCACTCCTAAATCACAAAAATTCTCATGAAAAATGATCATTCCATAAAAGTACATCTAACCCTGAAGTATGTCCGTGCTTGAGACATTTTAACGTTGCTTGAAATGTTTGTTTTTTTATCAATTCCTTAAATACTTTGGGAATTAATTTTCTTTAAAAAAATTAGTAAATTGATAAATACTTGTTTGTGTCGTTTTATCCATATTTTTCTTTTACATATTTCTCAATTATGGAGTAGACTTTTTCTGTCCTGAAATATATAACATAACCATTCCACCAAAAATGATATCATCCATAGAAGGGTGGCCCCTATTCCATAACCTAAGTAGGAATTGACTACTTTTCCAGATTTCACTTCGGTTATAAAAATCCCAAACTTTCTTTTCAAGACTTTTTATAATATTCCTCTTGTTCATTTTTATAAAACTCTACTACTCTTCTGGATTCTTCAATTGCTTCCCCTAAATCTTTAGATAAACCTTCAATCGATAAAGAAACTTTTCTATCGGACACAAGGTTATATCAATAGGATTTTCATAAGATAATTCTTTTCTTAAATGATGAAAAAAACTTCATTCGAAACTCTTACTGATTTAGGAAGTAGATCTCTCCTTTGAGAAATTATGGTTAATATAAATTCATTAGATTTGATTAACAAACTTGTTTCATACGCTTCTAGAAGAAAAAGTATTGAAAAACTTCTTTTCCAATGCTATCATCAATTTCTAACGCTTTTATATTTCATCATAATCCAATTGGCACTCTAACATCAACCAGACTACCATAACTAATGTCCAAACCAATAATGCAACTAAAGAATAAGGAATCATAATAGAGATAACTGTCCCCATCCTGCTTCTTTTTCGTACTTATGGATAATGCTTAAGACAATACCGAAAAATGGCATTAATGGAGAAATAATATTTGTTGAAGAATCTCCAATCCTATAAGCAAGCTGTGTCAATTCCGGTTTAACTCCTATAAGCATAAACATTGGTACAAAAACTGATGCCATTATACTCCATTTTGTGACTGCAGAACCTATAAAAAGGTTGAAGAATGCTGTAAACAAAACAAATAGTACAAGAAGTGGTATTCCGGTTAGTCCAGTAGCTTTTAACAAATCTGCCCCATTTACTGCAAAAATAGTTCCTAAATTAGTATAAGCAAAAATACGAAATAAACTGAGCAGCAACAAATGTTAGAATCAAATAATCTCCCATCGTATTAACAGTTGGAATCATTTTTTCAAGTAAATCTCTATCACTTTTTACTGTCTTGGCCCCGATTCCATAAAACACACCAACTACGAAGAATAGTAAAAGCGATAATAATCACAATTGAATTAATAAATGGAGAATTTTTCCAATATAGAACCTGTTTCTTGATTTCTTAAAATACCATTTTCCGGAAGCAGAAAGGCTCCTATGAACATTAAGAATAATACAAAGCCAATCAGAGCAAATTTTAACCCTCTAGATTCTAGTTTAGTAACTTCAGAGATATGATCTTCTTTATCACTTGTATAATTCGCAGATAATTTAGGTTCCACAATTCTTTTTGTTTACAATCGTCCCCACAAAAAACTAATACAAAAGTAGAAATAAACATAAAATAGTAATTTGCCATCGGACTTACATTATAAGTTGGATCTAAAAACATGAGCACCACCTGATGAAAGATTGCCTAACAAAGGATCAATAGAGCCAATCAGTAAATTAGCACTAAAAACCAGCAGAAACCCCAAAGAAACCAGCCATGATTCCAATAAGTGGATTTTTTTCCCCAAGCGATTTGTATATAATTCCCGCAAGAGGAAGTACCAAAATGTAACCAGCATCACTTGCAACATTTGACATAACCCTCCCATAAAAAAATGATTACAGGAATCAAAAATTTCTCAGAAGTGTTTAATAGTATTTTTCACTAAAAGCATTTTAAGAGACCGGTACCGTCAGCAGCCGCAATCCCAAATAAAGTCACTAGAACGATTCCTACCGGAGCAAAATTTGTAAAAATTCGTTACGGCTTTTTTTCAAACATGAATCGAACTCCATCTGGACTTAAAAAGTGATTTAACAGCTACTTCTTTTAATACAAGTTCATTTACCTTGGAGTCAAATACATTAATTTGAACACTAACTCCAAGTCTGAAGAGAAGTTCTGATGAAAGTACAATGACGATTGCAAGAATTACAAATAATGTTGTCGGTTGTGGTATTCTATTCCCTTTTCTTTCAATCCATTCTAGAATTCTTTTTAATAAACCTTGTTTTTTTCAGTTTTTCCATTGTAATCCCTTCTTTAAGTTTTTCTAATTAAAGTAAACGGAAACGAATGTTTCCGCTTACTCTAAATTTTGAGTTACAAATTTTTTTATTGGATAACACCTTCAAAGAATAATGAAATTTGAGAAACAATCGCTGAAAAAAATGAATGTTCCAAAGAAAACTGCTAAACTAACTATTACGATTTTCCAAGAAAGTTTCTTGAGAATCGGAATATCTTTTCTAACGCTAATCCCGCATACGCTAATGTTGGAGTTCCTAGTGCTGCAAATTGAATAATCTTTGTTTTTCAACAATCCATTCATTTCCTGGGAAAAATTGGTGAAGACATAATTACCCCAATAATACCTAACCAAAGCACGGGGAGATAATTTTTACAATAAAGGCAAGTTCGCAATGAAGTATCCAATCGTTGCTACTCCAAATAAAAACCATACAGCCTTCAAACGATTGCCAAAAAACTTAATGGTTCTAGACCTTGTTTTACATTTGTTTTGTATCATATTACCAACGGCGGTTAATACTGCTGCTAAGAAAATAATTCCAAGACCATTTAGAAATTTCTTAGATTCAAAAGTTTTATAAGTATCTGTAGTTGTCATAACATTCACCTATTTAACCTTTCTAAATTTATTTAACTTTTCGTATAACCAAGAAGTTACTGGAAGAGTAATCAACATATTGACATAGACGGCAAGTATATTAACTAGTAAATTAGAAGTATTCATATATCCCGTAACTTTCTCTATAAGTGTAGAATCCGTATAATGAGAAGAAATCACTTCTAAAGAGGCAGTAGACATACTTAAACTACTATTCCCAGCAGCTAATCCTAAAGCTAAAAGGATTAAATAGATTTAAATTAACAATTACAGAAGTGAAAATACTTGTCCAGAGAGCTCCTAGAACAGTCCCAACAATAAATACTCCCATAACTCCGTGTCCTTCTTCAGAGTTCAGACCATATTTTTTTCAGCGATAATAGCTACTTGAGCTTCCCGGCCTAAAGAGTAAGTTGCTCCTACTGATTCACGTTTCAAGCCAAGTAACATAGCTACCGGTAATCCAAGAAGGAATGTACCACTTAAATGAGCAGCTGCTTGAGTAACACAGTCCCTTTTTGCAGCAAGTATCGCTTGTAATTGAGGTCCAACACCCAATCCAACTTTTTACTAATAGAATAGCTAAAAGCAATCGGAAAAAAATAGAACTGGCATGATCCATGTCTTTGTCACTTAATATTTTCAGTTTTCGCCAACTTAAGATTCCCCCATAATCGTTGCATATAAAATTGGCATTAAAACAAGAATCCCTATTTTTCGTATTCCTATCAACTCACTAATAATTACAATAGCAAGTGTCATAATATGAAGTTTATAATTTTTTAAAGCTTCCATAATTGTTCTCCTTTAACTTTGGGAAATTAAATACTCAGCAGCTTTCTCAAAACATTCCATCGGTGCTTTAACTAGCCCTGCTCCAACTTGTCCAATTCCTGGATCTTTATGAGCAATACCCGTAGTAATCGTTGGAGTAACTCCAGTCTTAAGAACTTTAATAATATCAATCCCTGTTGGAACTCCTCTGAAATTTAGATTAGGAATTTTTAGAAAACTACTTTCCGAACATGTAATTTCATACATCTCTTTAGTAATCCTTACCCCATCTGAATATGTTCCACCAATAAACTGCACAATTGCAGGGGCAGCTGCTAATGAAAAACCACCTAAACCAAATGTTTCTGTAATACAGCTATCTCCAATATCTCCTGCAGCATCTTTTTCACTATATCCAGGGAAATAAAGGCCTTCTGGAATATTAGCTGGAGCAACAAACCATTTATCTTTCACACCACTTAATTTAATTCCGAAATCCGTCCCATTTCTAGCCATTACCGCAACAATCGTACTTCCTTTAACATCTTGATTCATAATTGCATCTGAAATAGATTTCATAGTAGCCATTACTAAGTTCACGTTAAACATATCAATTCTTTTCAAGATGCATACATACTTTTGCAACTTCTTCCTTTTTCATAGCTAGATTGCACTAAGTATTTTGATAATTCATTTAGCAACAAAGCTGTCGAAGCTTTATTACGATTATGGTTATCATCTCCCATTTGAAGTGCCTGAGTTACGATAGACTTAATATTAATCCCGCCTGATTTTTTTCAATAGCTTCTTTTTAAAAATTGGAAACATCTTTTCTCGAATCCAATGTAATCTTGAAATGACATCGTTATTATAAGCTCCAAATCTTAGAGCTTTCCCAGCACCTTCATTAATATTAGAGAAGGCAAAATTTCCATATGTTTTTATTTTGAATGATGAATACTGGATAATTTGAAGTAATAATCCCTGCCATCGGTCCTACTGTTTGGTGATCATGGTTTGGAGAAAATTCAATCTCCCATTCTCAATTAATCGAATGGCTTCTTCCTCAGTTTTCGCTTTCCCCTCATAAATTAATGCTCCAATTACTGCTCCTTTCATTGGTCCACATTCTCTCCCATGTAATTGGAGGTCCAGCATGTAATACTAAGTTTTCTTTTCATTCCAGGAATGACATTTTTGGCTAAGTCCATCCCCACAATTTCTACTTCGGAATTACTGATAATTTCTAATACTTTTTCATTTGCTTCTGTTCGATTCATTGCTTAATCCTCCTTAGTGAGTAATTGTTTTTAATAATTGTTTAGCTTTTTCTGAGCGAATTGGAGCCTTCCACTCAACTTGAACAACATCAACAGATAATTCTTTTTAAATCTTCATAAAAAAATCTCAAGGCCGATGTTGATAATTTTTTTGGTTTATCATCGAAAATATCACTCATTCTATTCCTCCTATTTAATACTTGAAAGCACATAGTCCACCATAGATGCGTTACTATCAAAAACAAGCACGCCAAGATTTTCTAAATCGGTTCTAATCTTTTCGTAATTTTGAGGATCCTTATAAGTTCCACAAATAGTTGCTAATACAACTGAATTGTTTGATTTAGTGGCTAATAATTCTTTTGATTTTTATGTGGTTCTCGATTAGAACCATAACCCAATACAAAAATCAAGAAGAATTAGTTTATTATCTTTACTAATCACGGACTGGAACATTTCGTTTCTTAATGTCGGATCAATCATTGGATGTGCTCGTCCTCTTGTATAAAAAGTCATCTCCGAGGTCCAAAATGATATTTCCGAATCTAAATTTAAAGACTTATAGTGAAAAATCCTTCTTTAAATTGGATTGTAAATTTTCGATCTTATCTTTAAAGCTTATATAAGGTTTCATAAGCTAAAGTCCCACCGGTAAATAAACCAACAACATCATAATGGAGTAATTTTGCTTTTCTTTTTAATTCTGAATGAAGACTCTTAGTAGCAAGTGAAGGATAGGCTTTTTTTACGAGTAAATGAGCTTCTTCTTCTAAAAAGAAGTTGCCAACTCTATCTTTTGGGTTTCTATGAGTTCATCATTTTCCGACAAAATGGATAATTACCGGTTTAGTAAGGTTATCTTCTATAAATGTCATCAATTCAAGTTTTACCTGTTCAGAAGGTGGTTTAGAAATTAATCCAATCACCTTAGTATCAGAATCTCCTTCTAAAAGTTGCAAAGCATATTTTGTCATAATGCCTCCAACTTTTTCAGAAAGGTCTCTTCCTCCAGTCCCGATGGCATTGGAGATACCACCGCCCAGTTTGTCAACAATCGTCATCACTTCTTGACAACCTGTTCCTGAAGCAGCGACTAATCCAATCACTCCTTTTTCGTAAATGATTTGAGAAGCAAAAAGGAACACCACTAATATGTGCAGTACCACAATCTGGTCCCATCAATAATAAGTTCTTAGACACTGCATATTTCTTCAACCGAATTTCATCTTCCACAGAAACATTATCACTAAAAGCATTACATTTAGATTCTTGTCTAATGCATTCTCAGTTTCCTCAGCTGCATATTCTCCTGGCACTGAAATAATACAGAAGTTTGACTGATTATAATCCTTAATGGCTGAGTTTAAAGATAAATATACCTCTTCTTCAGAATTATCATTAGAACGTGAATTTAATTCACTATCAATAATTTTTAATGCGCTTTCAAAACTTTCTAAAGAATCAGTATCCATCGCAATAATCAAATCGTTTTTTTGTAGCGTTCTCTGCTTCTTCACTGTACAAATGATTTCTGATTAAAGTATCTTTATTTAAGTCGGTCCCCATTACTACAGCAATATTTTTTTTATGGAGTCCATTTCTAATAACTTATTAGTTACAAGCATCAACTTTACTGAATCATAATATAATCCCTTTTTAACAACAGTAAATTTCATTTTTACCACCCCTTGGAATTTATCTTTTTCTTGTATATGCGCATTTACTTGAAATACTGATAGTTTTTTTATTTTTTTCCGCTATGCGGTATTTCAATTTTATTTTAGCACTGAAAAACGCTTTTTGTCAATCTTATTTTTTTATATTTTTTTATATTATTTTTTTATTCTTTTTATGAGATATTCGCCAAAAAACTACTAAAAAGGATAAGGAAACTGATACTTCAACTTCCTTATCCTTATTTAAATCATTCCAACATCTCGTTCACCCTCGCTTGCACTGCATCGTAATCATATCCTGCTTGTTCTAGGGCGTTCTTTTCTCCATTACCGAACTCACCTTCTATTACCATATGCGAGACTAATAAGGCACTATCATCAGATTTAGAAACTACTGTCTTCTGATGAAATATTTTCCACGATTTCCTAACTATATGAGAACAAGAGCCCACCTGCTTAGTTATCGGTAACTTCCATGACAAAACCTCCATAGCTATTCATTGTCGTTTATAGAACAAATAGAATATTTTACTAAGGAACCTTATTTTTTTCATTATCACTCCGCTTAAGTCTTTTAGACTCTCTGCCCTAATTAGGAAAGGAAGTCACATCAAAAAGCCCACCATAATGATATGTCCCCCTTTTACTGGACAAACCAGTAAAGGGGTATTTATCATGCGTTACTCATCAGAGTTCAAAATGAAATGTGTCGAATTATATCGACAAGGAATATGGGCCGAAACGCCTGAAAAAGTTATGAAAGAGTAGTTTTCCGAAAGAAAAATACTAGATTGGGATAAAATTGAAAAAAATTCACGGACCCTAAAGGGGTTAGAGCGCGTTAAAAAGCAAAGAAAATGGACAGCAGAAGAAAAAAATTGACATTTGTTCTACAGGTTTTAAATGGGAAAAACTCTTACAGAGGTTTCTTTTTCCAGCAGGAATTAATCACGGATTATTAAGTTCTTGGGTTCACAAGTATCTAACTTATGGATATAATGGTCTAAAGAATGAGAAAAAGTGGACAAGCATTATCTAAGGAGCCTGTTATGAATAAAAACCTTGTATCAGATACCCTTTCAGAATCAGAACGAGAAGAATTAATTCGTTTACGTGAACGAAATGCATATTTAGAGGCTGAAATTGCTGTTATAAAAAAACTGAGAGCCTTGAGAAAAGAACAAGAAGCTGCGCTTCTCAAGGCGAGAAAGCAGCGATCATCAAGGAGTTACGAGAAGTAGGATACCAACTAAAACATCTTCTTAAAGCGATGAAAATGGCTAAATCTACTTACTATTTCGAATTGAATAAAATTGATGCTGTGGCTGAGAAAAATGGTGAGTTATTAGCGGAAATCCAAACCATCTTTCATGTAAATAAAGGTAGATATGGTGTTAGAAGAATTTACCAAGAACTTCGTCGTAGAGGCTACGTTGTTAATCATAAAAGAGTTCAACGTCTGATGCATATAAATGATTTATATGGAAAACGCCCTAAACAAAAATACCATTCCTATCGCGGTAGTGTTGGAAAAGTTGCTGATAATATTATTAATAGAGATTTTGTGGCCAAAAGGCCTCTTCAGAAATGGAGTACAGATGTATCTCAATTCACTTTTTCTTGGGGAAAATGTTTCTTTTCTCCAATCTTAGATATGTCTACTAATGAAATAATCTCCTATGATCTTTCTAAGCCCCGACTTAGAACAGATTCAAAGGATGTTAAATAGAGCTTTCAAAAAATTCCCTGATGTTAATGGATTGATTCTCCATTCTGATCAAGGTTGGCAATATCAACACGCATTTTACCAAAGATCATTAAATGAACGAGGGATTATTCAATCAATGTCCCGAAAAGGAAATTGTTATGATAATTGCATTATAGAAACGTTTTTTTCGCCAGAATGAAGAACGAAATGTTCTACGGTTTTGAAAATGGAATATTCTACCTTTAAGGAAATTTCAAACGGCTGTGGAAGAATATATAGATTATTACAATAACAAAAGAATTCAAGAAAAACAAAATGGATGTCCCCCTGTTCAATACAGGGAAACATCCATGCGTTCAACTTTAATTTAAATAATGTGTCCAGGATTCTGGGTACATATCAACCAGGTGAGAGCTTTTTGTTCTCTCCTTCCCTTTTTACAAAC
>BNJV01002517.1_pt1 | contig 54485 bp, 76 predicted proteins | sample 8540591 | NCBI WGS metagenome assembly BNJV01 (sample SAMD00202457, study PRJDB9452) | human saliva metagenome | host: Homo sapiens | reverse complement strand
GCGGCTTCAGAGCTTGGCGTAGCTCGTAGCGTATTGAGAGAAGCATTAAGTCCGTTAAAGATGATAGGTCTTGTTGAAGGTAGGACAAGACGAGGCATGTATCTGCGTGAACCTTCCTTTTTAAGGGGCTTTCAGCTAAGTGTTAATCCACATTTTATGAGCGAATCGTCTCTTATTAACCTATTAGAACTAAGAATAGCCTTAGAGATTGGCATTTCTTCGACTATCTTTGAGCGAATCACTCCAACAGATATTCGACAGTTAGAAGAAATAGTCAAGCTTAGTTCTGTATTCGAAAATAATAGCTATTCACCAATTAGTGAATACTCATTTCATTCTAAACTATACCAAATCACAAACAATAATTTTCATCGTAGATTTTCAACAAATCATGCATCCAATCATGGATTTTTGTCAAAGATAAATTCAAAGATTGTATCGAACCCATTAACATCAGATTGAAATCACAAGGGAAACTTGTGACACATGCAGACTTGTTAGCGCTCATAAAGAAGCGAGATTTGGAAGCATATAAGCGTGGAATAGAGATGCATTTCGAGGGCTTATCGAATGTTTATGAAGGCTCATAACAAAAAATAAAGAAGAATAGTAATCACTTAACACTATAATCTATGAGTATGAAACATTATAATAGGATCAAAGGATTGATTGCTGCGACCTTTACTCCTTTTAATCAAGAAGGGAATCTCAATTTAGAAGTAATCCCAATGTATGCAGATTATTTAGCTAAATCATCCATTCAAGGTGTATTTATTTGTGGCACTTCAGGAGAATCTTTATCTCTTACTGAGCAAGAGCGAAAAGAGTTGGCCTGCGCATGGATTAAAAGCTGCTCAAAAAGATTTAGAGTTATTATTCATGTTGGTTCTAATTCTATAATTGAATCCAAGTCGCTTGCCCAACATGCTGAGGAAATTGGAGCTGATGGTATTGCCATGATGTCTCCTACATTCTTTAAGCCGGTAAATGTGAATGAGTTAGTTACCTATTTAAAAACTGTTGCTTTGAGCGCTCCCCACACTCCATTTTATTATTATAACATGCCAACAATTACAGGCGTTCATTTGCCGATAAAAGATATTCTTAAAGTAGCAGGTCAAGAAATAGAAACGCTTGTCGGTGTAAAATTTACGAGTAATAACTTTATGGAAAATGGCAGAATGTATAGATTATGATTGTCATCGATTTGAAATTCTTAATGGTTATGATGAAAATTTGCTTTGCGGATTAGCTATGGGAGTAGAAGGTGCCGTGGGAAGTACCTACAACTATATTCCTCACATATATCAAAAAGATGATGGAGTATTTCAAAAACAAAAATTACTCAAGCGAGAGAAATGCAATTAAAAGTCTATCGCTGTAATCAATATTATTATTAAAACATGGAGGCGGAGTTAGGGGGTGGAAAAAGCCATTATGAAGTTCATCGGAATTAATTGTGGTGATTGTCGGTTACCTCTTTCACCCTTTTTCAAAATCCGAGTATGAGGAAATTGAACGTGAACTTGTGTCATTACACCTTATCTCATAAATTTATTTTTTTATTTCTGCTTTATTTACCTTAAACAATATACACATGAATGTCTTATTAAAAAAACTGATGATGTTGTTTTTTATAACAACAATAGCGTCACCAGGACTTGCACAAACAATCACAGTTACTGGTACGGTCACAGACGAACAAGGTGAGGTTTTGCCTGGAGTTTCTATCATTCAAAAGGGAACTAAAAATGGTGTGATAACAGATATCGATGGGAAATATAAAATTAACATCCCAAAAGAAGGAAAGCTTATATTTACTTTTTTGGGCTTTACTGGTAAGGAAATAACACCAAAAAATAGCATTGTAAATGTAACCTTATATCCTACACAAGTAAGTTTACAAGAAACGGTTGTCATTGGATATGGTGCTCAATCACGCAAAAAGCTTAACAACAGCCATAGCTAAGCTTAATGGTGACAGATTAGAAGGCTTATCTATATCAACACTTGGCGAAGGTCTTAAAGGCAAACTCGCTGGAACACGATTCTATTCTACAAATAATTCTCCAGGAGAAGAAGTATCGATTCGTATACGTGGAGGGTCTTCTATCAATAAAAGCAATGACCCTCTGATCCTTGTAGATGGAGTTGAACGCTCGTTCTCTGGTATAAATAGCAATGATATAAAAATCTATAGAAGTATTAAAAGATGCTGCCTCCACTGCTATCTATGGCTCCAGAGCTTCAAATGGAGTTATTTTAGTAACTACAAAAAGATGGTATAGCAAACCAACCACCCTCAATTACGTTTGAAGCTTCGATAGCTATGCAAAGCCCAGAAACCAAATATAATTTTATGAATGCACGTGATTATATCAATACTGTGCGCCCTGCTGTAGCGGTGGGACCTAATAGTCGCTTCAACACTATGGATGGGTTTTTCAGCTAGTTCTGGCAATTCAGAATCCTCTATTTACTCTACACGATACTTAAATCATGGAGAAGAAGTTCCTGAAGGCTACCGGTCTATGCCAGATCCCTTAGACCCTAATAGGACATTGATATTTCAAGATACAGACTGGCAGTCTGAAATTTACAAAACAAGTCTATGGCAAAAAGTATTATGCTGGAATCAATGGAGGTAGTAAAAACGTAAGCTATAACGCAAGTCTCGGCTATATAGATGATAAAGGTGTAGCCTTATGTACAGGTTATAATCGTTTGAATATGAGAACAAATCTGAACATCAAGGCTTCAGATAAACTTCGTTTTAATATTGGGCTCGATTATTCAAAAACTAAATCAGAAGAATTTGCCAACCAAATGAATATCATCTCAAGAGGCTTATCAACTCCTCCCACACAAAAGAAATATAATAGTGATGGTACGCCTACCAAAGGATATAATGCTACTTCACCAACACCTCTTTTCTATCAATATAATAACAATAACAACAAATCATACAGGAGATACTCTGGATTCGGTAAAATAACATATTATTTTTCTACCAGAATGGAAGATAGAATCTCAAGTTTCAACCTTCAATCAAAAATTCAAGATTTAGCAGTTTTTCAAAAAGGCTAATGTTTTTAACGGACGTAGACCAACCGAAGAAGATTATAATGAAGATGAAAGAAATAAACTCGAATTGTATAGTACATTCAAGCAAAATTTTAAGAAACATTCATTCTCTTTGTTAGCTGGTTACTCCTATCAACAATCTAAGTTCAATTCATTTGGTGCAATTGTGAGTGGTGCTAGTACAGATAAAGTGCCTACACTAAGTGCAGGACCTAATAAAGAAGATGCGTATAGTGACAAATATAAAGTTGTTACAATTGGATATTTTGGAAGATTATCTTATGACTACTTAAAGCGCTATTTCTTAACAGCTACATTCAGAAATGATGCATCTTCGCTATTTGCAGAACATCATCGGTGGGGATTTTTCCCTGGAATTTCCGCAGGTTGGATTATGTCTGATGAACCTTTTATGAAGAATATTAAGTCCATTAATACCTTAAAACTAAGAGCAAGCTATGGCCAAACAGGCAATAATAGTATAGGTATTTATGATGCATTAGGACGCTATTCTACGGATGCTCGCTATGATGGAAATGCAGGTATTGTACCAAATGTAATGCCAAACCCCAATCTAACATGGGAAACTACAACGCAATTAGACCTTGGATTTGATTTCAATTTATTAGATAATCGGTTATCCGTTATCTTCGATTATTTCGACAAAAGAACTAACAATTTACTATTTAAGAAAGAACTTCCAAATACATCTGGTTTCAAAGATATAAATACAAACGTTGGTAAAGTAAAGTTTTATGGTTTCGATATTGAAGTTTCAAGTGTCAACATTCGAAACAAAAGATTGGGAATGGACAACAAGGATGACCTGGAGTTATGTCAAAAATAAGGTTCTCAAAACTACCCTTCAATGGACGTGACAAAAAAATCGAATTGGTGGTGTTACTTTAGCAGATGGTACTGCATTTGGTGGTATAGCAGAAGGAGAACCTATGTATCGTTATTATGGTTTTATTGTCGATCATATCCTTCAAAAATAAAGCTGCAGCCGATGGTGCCATGTATGATGTCTATGCTAAGGGTTACAGAGACTCTGATCATCAACGTATTGTCGGAAGAAAAGAAGTAGGAGACTACGAATGGAAAAAATCGAAAAGGAAGTAGAACGAAAGACGGAAAGGAAATTATTGACAGTCAAGATTTGTTTTATTTAGGAACAACTGTTCCCACATCAACTGGTGGTTTAGGTAACACTTTGAGGTGGAAAAACCTCACTTTCAATCTTTACCTTGATTGGGCTTTTAGGTCATTCTATTAACCATAATTCTGAAATGAGATACTTCATGAATACTTTTGCAAACAATTATACGATTATCGATGAAGTGAAAAAATGCTGGAAGCAAGAAGGAGACAATACAAAATATGCAAGATTTACGGCAAATGATCCTGATGATGGAAATGCAAACTTCAGTAGGACTTCTAATATCTTTAATTATAAAGGTGACTATTTATGTCTACGCGAAATTTCATTATCCTACTCTTTCCCAAAGTCTATATCTTCTAAATTAGGGATGCAAGATCTTACCATAAGTATTTCCGGAAATAATTTGCACTATTTCACAGCAGTACGTGGCGTGTCTCCTGAAATAGGAACAAATACAACATATTCTAACTCCTATTATAACTATCCACCAATTAAAAAGTTTGTCTCGGAGTTAAAGCAACATTTTAATCATTAATATTTGTAGTATTATGAAAACCAAACTTATTTTTTTATTATAGTAGCATTGTCTTTTTATGAGTTGTATTGGAGACTTAGACGTAACCAATAAAAAGTGCAGTGTCATCTAAATCCATGTGGAAAGAAGAAGGAGATGCTAAAGGCTGCCATGTATGGCCTATACAATCAGTTCAGAAGTACATTTTCCTATGGATATTTTACATGGGGAGAATACAGGACAGGACTATGGGGGACGGCCTAACAGGACAAACTTCAAGAGACCAAGTCTATCAAAATCAAATTCCAACAAACCATTATTTTTAGTGATTGGACTGAGCTATATACAACTATTAATGATGCAAATCTCATCATAAAAAAAGGTTCCTATAATTCATTTTTAATTCAGAGAATACTAAGAATGAAGTTCTATCTAATGCCTATTTTGTCAGAGCTTTCTGTTATTACTGGATAGGAAGAATCTGGGGAGATGCCCTTACTATTAGAAGGATATGAATCTGACTCGCAAGAAGGACTCTACCCACAAAGAACATCAGCTGAAAGAATCTTCGAACAAATTGGTAATGATATTGACAAAAGCCTACAAGCTAATCCCTGATGGAATAGTAAAGAATAGAGCTTCTAAAGCAAGTATTGCAATGCTGAAAGCTGATTATGACTTATGGATGTATAAAGTTAGGAAATCAGGAGATAATTATCTACAGGATGCGACTGAAAAGATACAAAAGCGTTCTTACCAATCCTGCCTATGGATTAGAAAAACAATTATGCAGATATTTTTTTAACGACCAACCCAACAAAGAGGTTATCTTTGAATGGACTTTTGTGCAAGGAGAATTCACATCAAGCGAGACAGAGAACTATTTAGTTCCTTCACAATATGTAACAACTAAATATATCAACAATCCGATTCAAACTGGAAGTCATCAACAATGGTGCTTCTTTACTCCATCATTCAAGTCATTTCTGACAGCAATTCAAGCCGATCAACGAGCTAAAATGACCTTTTCGACTTTCTATGATCCTGATAAAGAACAAACTTTTTCAATGGATTAACAAATTCAAGGGGCATTGGATAAACAATACACGTGTATTCGATTCTAATATCTTGGTTTATCGGTATGCAGATGCTGTGCTATTTGATGCAGAGATAAAATTAGCAAAAACAATATACAAGGAGCCATAAACGCACTAAATCAAATTGCAAATAGAGCATATGGAATAGATAATTTCTATTCAAATCTAACAACCTTTGAAGATGTAAAAGAAAGCCATTGTAAATGAAAAGAAAAAGAATTCGCTGCAGAAGGAAAGCTTTGGTGGGACTTTATCCGCTTAGGAGTTGTATTTGAAGAGAATCCATACCTGGCAGGACGACAGCACGAAACAAATGTTTTGTTATGGCCTGTATCTCAAAAATTCAATTAATAAAAATCCAGAGTTAAAAGCAAACAGAAGGATTTAATAAATAGAGAATCTCAATGAATAACCTTAGACTATTTCTATTTTTATTCTTAAATATATCCTTTATACGAGGATTTGCGAACACAAGAGGTAGCATGATCGCTGCTACCTCTTGTGTAGACATTTGTCAAATGCGATATACGATTCCTGTATTGGTACTAAAAGATACAAATCCTGTACTCAAAAATTAGAATTAAAACAACAAGTGAAAAACGAATAGAAAATATAAGTTTAAACCTAAATGGAACCACAAATCTGAATGATATTGCAGAAATTACAATATATGAAGAATCTAAAGAGGGAATCATCGCCTTGTCTAAAAAAACTCGCCTCCATATCAAAAAAATTAAGAAAACAACTATTATTCCATTAGAGATGAGTATGGAAGGCAAAGATTCTCTTTGTCTATGGGTGTCTTTAAGATTGAAAGATTGTGTGAACCTTTCCCACAGATTCAATCTCAATTGCCATAAGATAAAAATAGACGGCAAGTTCTATTCTGTTCCCAAGAAATATACTAATGGACTTCGAGTGGGTGTAGCCTTGAATGGACGAAACAAAGAAGGCATACACACATTAAGGGATTCCAGGTTTGATTTCCTTAGGGTAATGAACAATTGATTGCTGTTTATGATGCTCGTTATGATAGCAGTCGAGATTTACAAGGGAATATAGATATATGCTGTCAACGTAGCACTGACGGAGGAAAGACATGGGGCAAAATCCAAAAGGTTTTAGACATGGGAACCTATGGGAACCTACCTGAGAAATATAATGGTGTAAGTGATGCTGCCATTTTGTATGATAATTATACGGGGAAAGTGTGGGTTGCAGCAACATGGATGCATGGTGTGTTAGAACAAGAATACAGGAAAATGGATAGAAAACCTAATTGAAGATAGCACAGTTTGGAATCATCAATGGGCTTCTTATGGCTCTCAGCCAGGATGGGGGATAAGACAAAGCAGTCAAATCATCTTGAGTAATAGCATAGACCAAGGTAAAAACATGGTCAAAACCAATCAATATCACCTCACAAGTAAAAACGCCCCCAAAGATTGGTTACAAACAGTTGCACCTGGAAATGGAATCGTCTTAACCAATGGGACGATTGTTTTCCCAGCCCAGGGTAGAACAGAAACAGGGGATGCCTTTTTCGAATCTTATGTATAGTAAGGATGGAGGAAACACCTGGAAAGCAAGTAAACCTGCAGGGGAATCAATACTACAGAATGTACTGTTGTGCAGCGAAATGATGGCAGTATTATGCTCAATATGCGCGACAATAGAAACTATAGAGACTATTCTGAGCATAATGGGAGGAAGATATGTGTCACAAATGACATAGGAGAGACATGGAAAGAACATCCTACATCCCATCATGCACTGATTGAACCAGTATGTATGGCGGTCTATATCGCCACGTCTATGACCATAAAAAGAAAGCTGTTTTGCTATTTTCAAACCCTGATAATAAACTCACACGAACGCATATCACACTAAAAAGTAAGTTTCGATGAAGGAGAAACATGGTCTTCTAAAAAGATATTATTAGATGAATTAAGTGGCTTTAGGATATTCTTGCATCACCTCAGTAGACGAGAATCGCATTGGAATATTATATGAAGGCAGTCAACACAACCTTGTATTTCAAATCGTGAATCTTAAAGAATTATTATGAATAGCAGCTTTCCTTTTCCTCTGCTATCCACAGAGAAGGAGACAACATAACTAACACCTTATCTTATATAATGAAAAAGAAAAAGAGATTAAATCTTGTGTAATTACATATCCATTAACTTTTATGAAAAACAAATCTCCATTCAGATTGCACCGCTTAAGCATTGGGGTTGCAGTCGTTTCGGCACTTGCTTTATCACCTACTTTGGGGTTCAGGCAAGCCAACTAACCAAGTTGAGTCAAACGAAATCTAAAGAACAGCTTATTGTAAAAAGGAAAAAGTTGTAGATCAACAGAACAAAGAAGAGTTGATTGGGGCATCCATTGCAGTAAAAGGACTCTCAACAGGCGCAGTGACAGATGCCCATGGCGACTTCACGATTTCAGTCCCTTATGCCGATGCTACGCTTGTTGTTTCGTTTATTGGCTATCAACCTGTAGAAGTAAAAATTAGGCGGACGCTCTACACTTACAATTGAATTGACTGAAGATGCAAAGGCTTTGGAAGAAGTGGTTGCCGTTGGTCACATCAAACAACGCAAAGAAACGATGACTGAGCTGTTGCAACAATAACGACAAAAGACTTGGCCCAAAGTCCAACGGCTAATCTAAACAATGCTTTTAGCAGGTCGTTTGCCGGGCTTAATTGCCAACCAATACGCAGGAGGTGAGCCTGGAGTAGACAGAGCTGAAGTGTTTATACGAGGCAAAGCGACTTTTATGCACAAAATCCCATTGTGATTATTGATGGCATTGAACGCGATATGACTTATCTTTCGGCTGATGAGATTGAGACATTCACCATTCTTAAAGATGCATCGGCTACGGCTCAATATGGTATTCGCGGGTGCAAATGGCGTTGTTGTCATTACTACTAAGCGTGGACAGAACAGCGATAAGGCAAGTGTTAACTTTAAGGCTTCTTATGGATTCAATAAGGCTGTGAAGTTCCCGGAGCTATTTAGGGATCGGCTGATTACATGGTGTTGCATAACGAAGCAATGATTAATGATGCTCGAATGAACGGCTTATCTGATGATGAAATATCCCGATTGAATCTCTTTACTCAAAAGGCTATTGACGCACATCGAGCGGGAATAGGATATAATTGGGATTATTTTTGACTATGCTTTCAAAACTGCTCCACAACAAGATTACACCTTTATCTATACGAGGCGGCAATGAACGTGTGAAGTATTTTGTTATGGCCAACTATTTCAATCAAGGCACAAATCTCAGACATAACTCTGAAAAGACGAATGGATCTGAAAGTAGATTCAGACGATATAACATCCGTTCGAACATTGATATTAACATTACAAAGAACTTCTGGGCTAAGTTTGATTTGGGGAGGACGAATCACTGACCGTACAAGTCCGGGCACTTCGGCGGCTACAATCGTAACGATTGCCAATACACAGCCCCCTTATTTGCCAATAACATTAGAGGATAATGGGAACGAAGCAAATCGGAAGATATTTGCCCAAAACCCTAATGGCGTGCTCTTTGGTACGCAACTTTATCGTTATAACATTCTCGGAGAACTGAGTCGCACGGGATATCAGAATGAAAAGAACACTTATTTTGAAGGCGCTTTGACGTTAGGCTCACAACTTAGACTTCATTACTAAAGGACTGAAGATTGAGGGAATGATTTCTTATGACTTTCAAGGCAGTCGCTGGATTGTTCGTGATATCCCCTATTATAATGAGGGATATAAGCGTTTTCCGGGTTATGCTACGTTCGAACCTGTGGCAGGAGTCGATGTACAATGACCCAACAGTGCCTTATAAAGGTGCATACGGGGGCGGAAACAGGTATAATATCGACCAAAAATCGTAACAATGAAGCCAGAAACAACCCACAAGACTCTCGCTATTATGCGCAGGTGAAGTTAGAATATAACCGCACTTTCGGCCACGATCACGAGGTCGGTGCGTTGTTTCTCATCAACCGTAGTGAGCGCAATTACAACAATGACCCTTATTATCGCTATCAAGGAATGACCGGCCATGCTTCATATTATTATCAAAGGAAGTATCTGGCAGAATTCAACTTCGGCTATAATGGCTCTGAAAACTTTGCCCGTGGCAAACGTTATGGCTTCTTTCCTTCTGGTTCTTTAGGCTGGGTGATTAGTAATGAGAAGTTTATGCGCGCCACACAATCATGGTTAGACTACTTAAAGATAAGGGCTTCTTATGGTTTGGTAGGTAGTGATATGCTGCCCGAGTGACCGTTTTGCATACTTAGCTTACTATGGAGGTGACAATGGTTATCATTTTGGTCCCAATCTCAACTCATGGATAGACGGAAATGGCGAAGCTCGTTTGGCGAGCACAGCACTGACTTGGGAGAAAGCAAAGAAGGTCAATTTAGGCATCGATATGACGCTGTTTAGACAACGATTAAGCATTAGTTGCGATGTGTTTACAGAGAAACGATTTGATATCTTGACGAACTTGAATACCAGTGCAGGTGCAGACATTCAGCGAATGAACTTCCCGGCGTGGTTGGTGCATCTGCCCCATGGATTAATTCAAGTAAAATCAAGAACTATGGTGTTGACTTTGAAGTGACGTGGCAGGACAAAATCGGTCGTGACTTCAGATATTTTATTAAACCAAACTTTACCTTTGCTCGCAACAAAATAGAGTATACAAACGAGATTGACTGGGGAAAAGAATACATGGAGAAAGGCAACAGGCAAACCCATGAACAGCAACTTCACGTATGTTTTTCGACCACTTTGTCGCCAACTAAGCCGAAGCTGATGCCCCTAAACGCCTCAGGAATACAAGGCTCATTCGGTAAGTTAATCCCTGGGGATGTGGTTTATAAAGACATGAACGGCGACAAAGTTATTGATGATAAGGACCGTGCGGCTCAAGGATATCCTCGTTGTCCGGAAATAATGTTTGGCATTCCGATGGGCTTCTCTTACAAAGGGTTTGACTTTAGCATACTTTTCCAAGGCGCAACAAACTCTTCTATCCTCTTAAATGGTGCTGCAGTATATGATTTTCCCAATTTCCATAACGACAAAATGGGCAAGGGTTAAGCCAATGCACTTAAAAGAGATGGGACGCCTGAAACAGCTGAAAACGCAAAAATATCCAGCCCTCCATTTGGGAACACATAACAACAATAAAAACGCTCATAGCAGTCTTTTCTTGTATGATGCAAGCTATGTTCGCTTGAAGAATATAGAGATAGGATATTCTCTTCCCTATCAGTTGATTAAGGTTGCAAACCTACAACAGGTTCGCTTCTATATCCAAGGGCAGAATTTATTGACTTGGGATAAACTCGGAGACGTTGATGTTGATCCCGAAACCAATAGCAATGGCACATGGTATCCCATTCAAAAGGTATTTAATTTTTGGCGTAAATATTACATTCTAAACCTAATAAACACGATAGAATATGAAAAAGATATATAAACTATTCCTTTTATTTGGAATACTTTTTCTGCCTCACTTCATGCAGTGAAAGCTTCTTAGACAAGGAGAAAGATGATAAGAAGTCGGAAGAAGAAGTGTACAGTCGATATGAAGAAGTGAATAAGAATGTCGCAACAGCATACTGGAATGCACGTTATGCAATGAGGCCTTTGTGTGGCTGGAGCACTTCTCTTCCTCGGTCATTACCGACGAATGTGAGTCTTCAAACGTAGAAGGCAACATCGGAAATAGGTATAATCAAGGTGACTGGAGCCCCAATTCAGACTTCCCAGGCAATAATAGACAGTTCTGGAATAGCATGTATTCTGCCATTCGTCACATCAATCTAACACTTGAAGGCATTGAAAAATATAAAAACACCTGATAATCCTTTGAGCCCAGGTGATTTGGAAAGACGCATCGGTGAGCTTTATTTCTTAAGAGGATATATGCACTATCGTCTTATGATGTTATATGGTGAGATTCCTTATATAGACCATAGTATCGCAACAAATGATGCAATGAAGTTCGAACGCGAAAGCATTCACGCCGTCGTTGATAAGATTGTGGCTGATGCAGAGACCGCTTATAAGAAGGTAGCTGAGATGTATAACCGCAGCGATGAGCACTTTTGGACGAGTTGATAAAGGTGCTTGTTTAGGATTGATTGCAAAAGTTAGATGGGTGGCGGCTACTCCTTTATATAATGGCGCCACACAATTTGGCTATCAAGGTGAACGAATCTTTGAGAAAGAATATGGCTATAAAGCTGAAAGATGGATTGCAGCAAGGGATGCAGCCAAGCGAGTTCTCGACATGACTGTCAATGGGTCACCGCGTTATAAGCTATTCGATAAATACGATAATCATAACTTTCAGGACGATGGTAACCGCAATTTGAATGGTTCTTTGCTTTATAGACGCTATGGGATATGTTCTATGACTTCGAAAGTATACAGGATGAGGGCGTCTTTTTCGTGACTCTTGACAAAGATAACTGGTGGCAGGGAGACCAATATGCACCAAGTCGTGGCGGAGGATCACGCCAACAACCGGTTCAAGAGCAAGTAGATGAGTATGAATATATGGCTCTCGACGGCTATGGCTATCCAGTTTACAGCAAGGAAGCACGCGATGCAGGTTATGATGATAGTAATCCTTATGTCAATCGCGACCCTCGTTTCTACAGAGATATTATCTATCATGGTGCCCCTTACCGTGATAACAACAACAATCCACGGCAGATGAACACCGCAGAAGGCCCCTGATAAGATTAATGCCAACAATGCAACAACAACGGGTTATTATCTTAGAAAGTTCATGAAAGACGGCTATAACAAGAGTGGAGGCTTTGACATTCACTCGCCAGCGATATGGCGTTTGCCCGAATTTATTTATATCTATGCAGAAGCTGAATGAAACCGCAGGACCAAATCAAGAAATCTATGATATGATTAATAAGGTTCGAGCACGCTCTTTCATGAATCCGATGCCTCCTTCGACTTTTAACGAATAAGCAACTAATGCGAGAATATATCCGACGTGAACGCAGAGTGGAGCTGTTCTATGAGAATAAACGTCCTTGGGACTGCTGATTGTATCTTGAACCTTCGTCAAAAGTGGAATTAGATAAAGAGAAAATATTCAAAAGCTTCAGGTCATGATAATACAGAACGCTCTGTAAATTATCTGAAACAACATCATGGAGCATATCCTAAATGCCAACGCATGATTAATGGAATGCACCCTGTTGAAGACCCAAATGGCAAGATTGAAATTGATGGAAAGAAGTATCGCATGGAACGGTTCTGTAAAGAAGAAAGAGTGTTTGAAGCCCCAAAACACTATTATTTCCCAATTCAGAATACAGAATTAAACGTGTGTCCATCGCTAAAACAAAACCCAGGATGGTAAACCTAAAAGGCTATCGATGTTCTGATTGATGACCATAAATAAGATAAATCACAAACAGAAGTACTTTTATATAGCTTTTTAGTTACAATTATCTTAACATGAATTGATCACGGCAGGTCAGCGTCTGCTGTGATCTTTTATTTTGTATTCCTATCAAGGTTCTATTAGTTTCAGCCTTTGTTTTACATGTTTTATATAGACGAACAAACATGAGTTTATTTGCTAATATCCCAGCGTTGGCAAACAACGAGCCAGCGCTGGGATTCTCGTTTGTAGGTGGGAATCAACGCGGTGAACACGTTGCATCATGCCTACTTTATGCCATTTCAGCGTCATTGCATGGACATACGAAGGTGGAAGATAAGGAGGGGCGACGACATAGGGCTGCAGCAAGTGGGTCGTATAACAGGAAACATGCGAAAGAGCATGGGATTTTTAATGTGGATTTCCCCATAGGTGGCACGTCATATAACAAGAAACAGGGGGAGGAAATAAAAAGAAATGCTCCTTAATGTGTTCATAAGAGCACAAAAAGGAGCAAAAAAATTACAATCTTAATAAAAAAAGTTTTACCTATGGTTGTATATGTTTTCAGATTGTATTTCTATTTCTTTTGATGAACAAATCTGTTGAGTAAACCACGTGGGCAGGCTGAATCCACACGAAACGACAGCTTGATGCAGTAAACAATCCATGTCATTTCATCGTTCAAATCAGCACGTTTTACACTGCTGTTTGAGCCACCTTGGCGAGTCATTCACCTGCTTTCATTTCAGCGCGAGGCAAATTTTGATGGAGAGACTGCGCCTTGATTCTACCCCCACCCGCCCGACAAACTTAGGGTCGTCAGGCGGAGATGGGGTATTAATCAAATTATCATGGAGTTTTTATTTCAAACCATTTGTTCATTCGGTCAAGTCGCAACACGGCCAAACACCAACAATTGCAATCGCTGAGCCATTACTTCTTTGGCGTCTCATCCTGGTAATACAGGTCGCCAGAGAGGATTTGTTTTCACGCGCGCCACCAACTCTTCGCCCTGCAAGGTCATAGAGATGAGTTTGCCATCAGGGGTGATGAGGGAAGTTTGTGGGCACATGATTTAACGCCGAAAAGCTTTGCCGCTGAGTGAGCATCTGCCTCATTATTGCGCGCTTGCACCCAGTTAGGACGCTCTAAATGCCATGCTTTCAGCGTGTTCTTCCATGCCGTTTCGTCTTTTATCTACAGACACACTGACGAGTGTGAGCTTTTTCTTTGCCTTGCTGAGCTGCATCATACAGGGTCTGCAAACGTTCCATTTCTTCTCGGCAACCCATACTTTGTGCATCCCAGAAGGTCAATAACACATACTGTCCTGCATACTGATTGAGTTGCTTTTGCGTGCCATCAGCAAGATATAACGTTGCATTGGGCACATCATTTCCCTGCATCAAACTCATGGCTTTCACACAATTATCTAAGTCGCGTGCCTCTTTTGACGACTGAATTTCAGGCGCCATGGCATTCACAAACAAGCGACCATACTCCTTGTTAAAGCGTGGTAGCATGTCGCGCTGCACCAAAACAGGATATGCCACCGCATCATTATGCTCTAACAACCATTGCAACTGCGCTGTCATCAAGTCGATATCAGCCACCGCGCGAAGGCGTTCTACAGCCGCTTTCCCTTCAGCTGACGTCACATATTGAGTGCCTTTTTCGCGTTTTAGCGCTGCAATTCCGTCTGAAATCTGCTTATCGTGGGCCACAGAAAACTCTCGGTAGGACGCACTTTGCGCATCATGAGCAAGCATTCCGTTATCTTTCACGGCAAACATAGCACTATTTCCCTCTGCTGCGCCAGCCATTTTGGGCTTCAACTCACCACTCTTGAGCTTCCGAATGGTGTTAATGAGCTGCTCACCACGTAGGTCAAAGCCCATGATATAACCCTCTGGACTGATCAACACCGTACGAGGCACAGCCTCAACATGGTAGAGTTTCGCTGCAGGAGAACCCCAACCTTTCAGTACAGAGATATGCGTCCAGTGAGGTTGTGATAGTCCGTTCTTTGCAATACAGGCCGTCCATTCAGGCTTTTTGCTGTCAATTGAGTAACTCAACACCTCAAATGGCACTGCGCCTTCAGCCTCTTGAAGGGCTTGTTTGACTACAGGGAACTCGCGACGGCATGGTCCGCACCACGAAGCCCAAAAGTCAACAAGCACATATTTGCCTCGGAAATCCGACAAACGCAACGTCTTTCCTTCGGGAGTCTGCCCCTCGATATCAGGGTGCAAAGCCTTCCTTCTGCCAAGTTTGCTGCCCGCAATTGATTCTCCAACTCAGCGTACATAGGGTGTTGTCGCATAGCCGTTGGCATGGCTTTCATAAAGGTTTCTTCCAACACTTTTGGGGGAAAGAAACGGAAAAGGTCGTATTTGATAATATAAAGTACAACGGGTGAGTTGAGATGTTGTGATGCAAACTTCATTGCTTCGGCACGATGCATCAAACTATTCACGTAATAAGTAGAGCGCTGATAAGGGTAAAAGGCCTTCTCATCGTTACGTTTGTCAGCCGGAAGTGCAGCAAAAAGCCTTGTCCATTCGCACGCGTGCACGTTGTATTCCAGCCTCACCAAACTCCTTATATTCATCAAAAACATCATTCGATGGCGTGCCTTTTTACGTGTGCTCCAACAGGATAACGCGCGTCAAAAGGCTGAATTGTTATTGTTCCGGGCTCCAAAAACACCTGTATAGTGCCGTTATCAAAGCCAGAAATGTGATAAGGTGACATGTACTTTCGGTGCCTTTCCACGGAACGAAAACGCCTTGTTTGTGACAACAGCTGAGTCAACCACCACCTCTTCGCCATTCACTTCATGGCTTAAATAGACTTTTTCACGGTGCGGGGTGAGTTGCGAAGCGAATCAATCTGCATTGTTCCCTGAATGAGATAGGACTGATTGGACTGCGCAAACACCCCACTGGTTGAACATAATAATAACAATATTAATTTTATTTTCATCGTTTTATTTGATTTAGTGCTTGAAAATATCTTTCCTTTTTGATTCTATCCTTGACGCCGTTGGCCGTATTTCTACCTGTTACAACACCTTTCCAAGGGTATCTTTTCAGGCAAAAAGCTATCGTGATTGATGCTATTTCAGCCAACATCTTTCACGTTATTTTTTTCAAAGCTGTTTGACTATGAATGCACGCAAAGCCTCACCATGTAGGCCCGAAGCCAAGATGTGGTTGTCGCTATCCAAGATAAAGATTGCGGGGATAGCCGACACACTATAGAGTCTCGCTACCTCGTCTTTCCATCCCTTTAGCGATGAAACCTGCGTCCAAGTGAGGCCATCTTTCTCGACAGCAGCCAACCAACGGTCACGCTTTTCGTCTAAAGAGACGTTGACAATCTCTAAGCCTTGCGCATGAAACTGAGTGTAAAGTTGCCTTAAAATGGGGTTATTCAGACGACAAGGACCACACCAAGACGCCCAGAAATCAACGATTTTAATCTTCCCTTTCATCTTACTGAGCGTGAAAAAGTTTGCCATCTGGCATCGGAAGAGTAAAGTCGGGAGCCAGTTTTCCGGCACTCGTTCGCGTGAGTCTTGCCACGCGTTCTTTAAGAATCTGCCCACTACGGCTTTTGCTTTGCGCCTTCTCCCAGCGCGTCATATATCGCTTTTGCTTCGGTCAAAGCCATGTCGTTTTTGCTCTACAAGCATTAACATCAGCTGTGCAGCAAGTAGATTATCGTTGTCAGCAAGAAAGGATTTGCGTGCCGTTTCCATGCCTTCTTTCAGCTGTTGAATGCTATCGTTGAGCTTACTTGCACTGCCATAGCGCGAGTTTCGACGCAAACTATCGCACGTTTGCTGCATCTTTGCAATGCGCAATAACGTTTGTCGATTGTGCTGTTCGTAGCTACTCATGCGGTCTTGCAAACACACTTCCCGCAATCGACCAATCGTCTCCATTCTTCAAATGCACGCGATATGTGCCACCAGGTTCAAGGATAAACGAGAAGCCTCCATCGTATCCAACCACCGAAAGGCGTGCCGGCACAGGCTCATTCACGCTCACTTTCTGCATAGAAAAACCTGAGGTAGAGAACGGAACAACCGAAAGGGTGTCCCAATGGGTTTCAGAAGTTCGTGCCGTGAGGCAGAGTTTGCCTGATGAGATGCCTTCAATGGTACCCTGCCAACGACGCATTTGACTGCGCCGATAGCGTGGCTGAAGCCATGAGAAAAGCCTGCAATTGCAATAATTTTCTTCATTGTTTTATTTTTCGAATAGGTATTTGATAAGAGTATTCACGCACGAATTGTACATCGAGGATATTGCCTAATCGCTGACCATTTTCATCCTGGTCATAGAATCGTGGGGCATAAGTTTCGTCGATATCTGAGGCGGTATTCAACTTGATTTGCGCTACTCCACCCTCTGTTCCGCGGTTCATGCCGATGACCATATAGCGTCCTAAGTCGCCAGAATACAAGAAATTGTCGTCTGAACAGAACTTCATGCAAGAGATAGTATAGCCTGTTGGTGCACTATAAAGCACGGTTTTGTCGCCATTATTCAAATCAAACCTCACCACATCTGACCCATCTGCATAGAACACATAGTTCGTTGTGAACCACGTATTGTAACAGATTGTGGCAGTAGATGACAGGGTGAAGCCTGTCAACTGCTTGCCTTTAATCGTATAAGCAGGCTCGTTGCTATTGGCATTACCGCCTCCGTCCTCATCTGTTGCTGTGGAAGTGAGCTGATAAAGATAATACTTTGTTCCGGCAGCATCACTGAAAATGAAATAAGGTTGAGCCTTGTTATAGTTCTCACGGAACTGAATGAAGCCATAAATGCCCTTCTTTCCAACAGGAGAAAGCCCTGCTGCAAGTGACGAAAAGTCTACATGTGCATCTAAAACAGGGTTGTTCAATTGTGCCTCATAAGCCTGTCGCTCGGCCCAAATGCCATAACTATCCTCCTTATTCACATGCAAGAAGCGATTACTTCTACTGTCCCAGAACACAAAATCGGCTGCCGTTATCGCTGCAGCGGTCACATTATAATTCGTCACCGAAGAGGCAGTAGCAGGGAATTTGAATGAAGGAATTGTGCGAGCTGTGATAAATCGGCCATCGCGACCAAGCATATAATAGAAGTCTGACTGGTTAGAAGGGTCGCCTACCATACCGATTTTCGACGGCAAGAACGTGCCTTGATCACTTTGTGGGACTACAAAGTCGCGATAATTCGTAAAGCATGGCTTCAGCCAAAGGGGTCGTAGGTCTTCACTTTGCCATCGGTTTCGAAGGCAATAAGGTTATAACGTTTCACGAAATCACGCCTTTCAGAAACCAAACCATATTGGAACATCAGCTTATAGGCCTTTGTGAAGGGATTAACTGCATCGGGATGCACCAACTTATAGGCGTCGCTTCTGACCTTTGTCGATGCACCCACCACCTCAACATTACCTAAACGCACATTACCTTGACTGCCGTGGAGGAAGAAAAGGCTGTTTTTGAAGATGGGACGAGTGGCAACCTGGAAGTTAGCATAACGCGAAAGCTTTCGTCGATTGGTCATGAACACGCAGCAAAACTGTAAAACTTGTGTCGCGCCCCTAATGGCAAATCAACATCCAAGTAGCCTCGCGTGGTCAGCGTATCATAGACCGTTTTGCCATTCTTCTTATGGCCTTCAATCCACGTAAAGTCTAAGTTTTCAAGTCCAGTTTGCTTTGATTGCTTCACCTCTACCTGTATTTTCTTATGGGTTTCGGCAGCTGTCAGTGGCTGAGTAAACTCAATTAACTTGCCCGATAGCGCCTCGACAGTCCCTGGGTGAAGATTAACGTGTCGATGGAATTCATGCTATCGAAACGATAACTATAGTTACCTTGGTCCTCATAACATGAAGATAAGGCCACAATACCTGTCATTAATAAAACCGTTCGTATGTTCATATATTTCGTTATTTTTCGATGTGTGTTGTGAAATCGGCCTCGTTGCGCTGCCTTTTGATTCATTTCACTGCATGAAACGACTGAGATTGCAACGCCAAACGAGTGCTTTTCATTTCTCATACTCATGTGAATGGAATCATATTTTTCCGATGAAGAGAAATTCAACTCCGCTTAGGGCACGACGGGAAAAACTAAATGAATAGCTGCCGTGAGCCACCGCATCGCGGAAGAGTTGGTTGCATTGCTTGATGGCATCTTCCCCTCCTATCGACTCATCCCATGACACATTGCCCCACTCATTCTTAACAGGGAACATCTGGTTGAGCACAAAGTTTTCGCCCTGATGAGCCATCCAAACCTTTATCATCAGTCGATATTTCTCGGGAGAATAGCTTCCATAGTATTTTCTCTATCATGGTTTTACCTCCTTGTTCGTCATCCCATGCCTGCGGTTTGACTACGTTGTAATCGACATCCGATAGCATTGGCACATAGAAATTATCCTTATAAGAAGATCCCGGGCGCCATCCGTCTAAATAATAGGTGTTGTATTTTGTCATCATCTGTTCTACAGCACTCTTATTCAAGGCTTTCATCTTGGCCTCATCTCCGGTCAATTGTGCGCTCATTAGCCGTTGTGATGTCTAAAGCATTGCAAAAGACCAACAAAAAGCATTGCTGTTATAGGTTCCAAGATAGCGGTCGTGGAGCGGTGTCCGATACCATGGCTTCTCGCAGTATTGTCGTTTGTAAACGGAATATCTATCGCAACAGCCTCTTGTGGATGTGCCTTTTGATAGGTTCTCAAGCTATCTATGGCGGCCAAATTCCAGCGAACGAACGCACTAATAGTCGTAAGAGGCATAGAATTTATCTTGCTTTGTGAGCTTCACTAACATGATTTGCTTGTCTGCCGACCATGGACCGAGATAGATAAGTGACATGTTATCCACTGCGCGGGCTTGGTATAGCTTTCTTTTGCATAGAGTTTGAACGACTGAAAGCCCTTTATTCCGGCGCCAATCTGTGAGCCAGCATCCTCGCTGTCGATATAAACCTCGACACCAAACACGGAGTCTCGCATCGTGGGACGCTGGAGTTTAACCTTCACTGTCTTTGTGATTTCCTTAGGACTGAACACTACTTCGGGCAACACCACCTTCGCTTCGCCGCGTCCTTCCATGGCCTTCGCCTTCAAAAATCACCTTGCGTGGCTCGTCAGATGCCCGTCCATGACCTTCAACTGCAACGGAACAGCAATTTCTTTCGGTTCGGGTTGGGATGGAATCTCCAAAGTTTACGGTTGCCGTTAGTGCGTCTTCGTCGGCATAATTGAAATAGACACCATCGCCATCTGCCGAATAAAGTCTTTCACCACTTCTTCTGAACACGACTGCAAAAAGCAGACTGCCGAAGAAGAGGGCGATGATGAGTTGATATTGAGTTTTTATCGTGATGCTTGTCATTTTGAATGAATTGAAACTTCGATGTGCCTGCATTATTGTTCAGAAGCGGCTGTCCAGCCATACTCTTTTTCGGCATCAGGCAATGGGAATACAAAGCGTTCTTTCGACAACTCCACATTCTGTGCATAAGGAAGTTGGGTGATTCCGTGGCGTTTTAAGAAGAACCAATATTGTCCTTCGGCATAAAACTCCTTGCGAACTCCTTGTTCAACGCGGTCAAACGTCCTTCAGCATTCGTATAAGAGACATTAACCGACTTGGAATATCCGCGTTTGTTGCGCACGAGATTCAGGTATTTTGCCGATGCCGTCATATCGTTTGTCATCTCACAAAGAATGAAATACATCTCAGGAAGCCTGATTAGAGGCACTGCCTCATGGGGATTCGTGTTATATTTTCGTGAGATTGCCGTCTTCGTTGACGAGTGTTCATAGAATGCAGCGCTCTTTTGTGCGCATGTCTTCACGCGTAGATCCCTGACACCTCGAAATACTTATCGAAGCGCTCTTGGCGTATAAAATACTGCAGAGAACTTATCTCCGTCGGCCCAAAGACGCGAAGTAGTCTCTTGCATGTGGTACATGTTCAGGGCAACTAAGCACTCTGAGAACAAGATGGGGTCGTCTTGATTGGATGAACTCAAAAAGAGTCCGCAATGATCAATCACATCCTGTGCGCAAGCGATGGCATGTGGGCGTCGCCTACATAGCAATAGACGCGTGCCAACAAGGCATTCACCGCGTGATAGTTAAAAGCGGAACCGCCTGTTGCTATCCTCAAGACGGAGTGTTTTCTCGGCTGCGAGCAGTTCTTTTGCCTGCGTTAGGTCCTTCAACACCTTCTCAATGACGTCTTTTGCGGGTAATAATGGCATCTTTTCCTTATTGGTTTCCACGCGATAAGGGGATTGACTTAGTCGACGCTGCGGCAGCATCGATGCCATATTTCCATGGTCCCCAGGCGCGCAATAAATCGAAAATGACAATATGCACGGATAGCAAGCGCCTCGGCACGATAGCTATTTCGCGTGTTCTCATTACGGATAACCTGCTCTCCTTTGCTATCAAGCCACTTCAAAAAAGTTATTGCAATTGGAAATCACATTATAGAGTTTAAGCCACGATTGGGTTAACTTCTGCTTGGTGGCAAAGCCTGCTGAGGGTCGTCGTAGCATAGTTATAGATGGCTGTTTGGTCTACCGCTCCATCAGGAAGATAGTCATATTCTTGTGCCAACTGGTCGAGAAGGCCAAAATGACATGTTACCTCCGTAGGCCCTCAGTGGTGACCATCGACAGATAGATTCCGGTCAAAGCACTCTCAAATCCCGATTCCGTGGAATAGAGTTTTTCGGCGGTTAGGTCGGTTTTTGGTGCGACATCAAACCAATCAGAACATGCCGTGAGCAGACAACATCCTATGAGACCTGCGGCAACACGACGCACATGGCGAAAGATATATTGAGACTTTAGTCTTTTTCATAGCGTTGAATTTGATTTAAAGATGATAGAGAACGACATCGTATAAGAACGTGAGAAAGGATAAGAAAGACCACGTTCCATCTTCACAGTAGAGAGCCTTAACAGGTCGTTTGTAGTGAAATTAAGCGTAAAGACATCAATACTCAGGCGACGTAACAATTTATATTGCGTCTGTTTGAAGCGATAACCTAAGTTGATACTGGCCAGTTTGAGTTCGATTATCTTTCATAATGAAGCGGTCAGAAGCAGGAGTTTCCGAGCCATTTACATCGATTCTCTTGTATTTTTGCGATATCCATTGGCTTTGTGCCAACGGTCAAAAAGCTGCGCGACGATCTAAGTTATAAGCGATATTACTGTTTTTCAATCTTGTCGACTAATGTTTGATTATACACGATGCCTCCCCACTTAAAGATGAATCCTAACGTACAAGAGAAGTCGCGCCAGTTAACAGATGAGCTAATGGTTCCATTGACCTTTCGGTGTAGTTTCGCCAACAGGAACCTTATCAGCAGGGGTTCCAAACAAAGGTCTTTTCACCGTCTTTGGTCAAGAATACCTCTCTACCCGTCATCGGATCTATACCCAAAGAGCGCACAGCATAATACGTTGTAGTAGACTTTCCTCTTGATAGATGGGGCAAAGGTGCCGACTTTGACTTCAATTGTTCCTCGTTCATCTTGCGTAAGTAGTCTGAGATCTTGCAGAATCTTATTGCGATTATGGTTCATGCCTACAGCCACAGTCCAATAGAATTGCTTTCGAATGTTCTGCAAAGCAATAACACTTAACGTTGCATCGAAACCCTTGTTTTGTAGTTCTCCAGCGTTAATATACTGCGACTCGAAGCCCGTTGAAGGAGCTAAATCGTAATTAGTTAGCAGCTGACGACTAATATTATTGTAATAGTTGAACGACAAATTAACTCGGTTTTTCCATACACCGACATCAACACCAAGGCCTAAATTGTCGGTCTTTGTCCATTTTAATATCTGGATTATTCAGGCGAGACAGCACAGCACCCAGCGTAGAGAACGAGGTGTAAGGACGCATTGTGCGACTGAAAGTGTAATATTCGATGGCATCAGCTTGGCTGGAATTCTGCGAGCCTGTTATGCCATAAGTAGCTCGGAAGACTAAGTTTGAGATGCGACCTGCCAACCATTTCTCGCGATGTGCATTCCATCGGGCACCTAAACTCCAGAAAGGAGTGAGATGATGGTCGGCATAACGTGATGTGATTTCACTGCTGACATTGAAGTCTACCGAGTATTTATTGTCGTAACTATAAGACAACTGCGTGATGAATCCCATTGAACGGGAGATTGCTTCAGAACCACTTGGCGTCGTAGTAAGCTTTATTTCAAAGATGAAATCATCCATATGATTGTCTGGATAGCCTACAGCAAAGAGGTTAACATAATTGCTTTTATCTTCTGAAACGGTCCAGTTGCCGAAGACACTCAACAGATGTTTCTTGAAAGTTCCATTCCAATTGAAGCCTATATTGCTTGACCACGACTGCATATCACCCGTGTTTTTCGAGTAACTTCCACGCAAAGTGGGGTCTAACTCGGTTAAGAACGAGGTGTGATCAGCTGGCAAGAATCGTTCCGTGCGTGCCATTCCACGTACAAAAGAGAGTTACCTCGTCATGCGAAGGTTCTTCCACAACCGATATTCTAAGTTCAATCCAGCCGATATATTGGTGTTAGATGAGAAGTCTTTTATACCAACATGTGCATTATACAAGGGGTTACTGATAGGTACACTGCCTGAACCTGTGTGGTTATCTAACTGGCGAAGATACTCTCCATAGTCATTCGTTGGGCGATAATATGGGTTGACACGCGTGTACTCGGAGAACGAACCATAAGGTGAATTGTAGCCATTGCTGCCGGCAAGATTAATGTTTGCCCTACGGAGAGTTCCTCTTTGCGGTAAGACATGCTGAAGTTCAGACTCTTCAACCCTTTGACTTGAGCCCTTTCATCACACCCGGTGTAGAGGTTGCATTGACGCTCAGCTGTAACGGAACACCTCAGTTCCACCTGCAGCGGTAAGCGTATGACGATGTGCAATGGCTGTACGTAGCGGCTTACTAAGCCAATATGTGTCGACACCTGCCAAGACATTGCGCAACAAACGATTGTAAACGTTCATACTTTGCGCTGAAGTGGGGTCATAAACTCTGCATCCCACTCCATCTGTAGTTTCTCTTTGGCATTCATCAGCTTGTAATCGGTCAAGTCGGGCACTTCGAACCGTGAGGCACCATTATAGTTTACGGAGAGCACTCCATCGGGAGCGACCTTCGTTTCGATGACAACCACGCCATTAGATGCACGAGAACCATAGATGGCTGTAGCCGCTGCATCTTTCAATATCGTTACATTTTCAATGAGTTCTGGGTCGAGTTGCAACACACGACTCATCGAAACGATAAAGCCATCGAGTACAAACAAGGGGGTATTTGGGCGACTTGACACATTATCCAACAACAAATCCATGCTGTTAAGCGATGAAGTGGTGCCGAGATTCTGATCACCTCGAATAAGAAATTCAGGCTGAGCATTGGGGTCAGAGCCTTGAGTGTTGCTCTCTAACACCTTGAAACTCGGGATCGTAGAACTGCAAACTCTTGAGAATATTGGTAGGATTGAGCTTGCGCAAATCGGCTCCTTTCACCGAAACATAATTGCCTGTAAAGCTCGATTTCTTGCGTTTGCTCAAACCAGTTACAACAACTTCGTCGATGGTTTGCCCGTCTTCTTTAAGCTTTATCTTTAAGTCTACCGACTTACGTGTTATCTGTATAGAGTAGGTTTTCATAGCCCATATAGGTTACTTTGATAGAGGCCTTTGGCGGAACCTGCAAAGAAAACTTTCCATTTACATCGGTAACACAACCATTGATGCCACCACTTGCGGTGCCATCTGTAACAACTACCGTTGCGCCGATAAGCGCTTCACCCGTCTTTGCATCAGTAACAACACCCTCAACAGCGTACATATTCTTTGCAGGGGCAGTGTTGCGCTGGGGTGAAATGACTACATGCCGACCGCTTTCATACCTTATCCATACTGTTCTGATCACCGATAAGGCGACCCAACACCTTATCCAACGAGAGATCTTTCACGTTTAACGACGTGGGATTTGTTATCCCTACCAGCGTAACATCTTGGAATTCTAACGTTGCTCCGGCTTGTTTCACAGCCTTTTCAATAGACAACTCCGAGAGGTTCATTACTGATTCGCAACGTGACGGGCGTGTCCTTCCACTCGTCTTCGGCTGACCTTTGCGCAAGAAGTGGGAAGTTGACACAAGAAAAGGAAGCACAGCAAGGCGAGCCATGCATTAGGGGATAGAATACTAAACTTTAGCTTCTCCATAAAAATTAACGTGTTTATGGACTTTTAATGACCTATTAGATTAACTACCGAAAAATAACTTATTCAGCACATGAGAGATTGATCATTGCAACAGTTTTTCAAGCGTTTCAATGTTGGTTTTATCAATATTGTATTTAGATTTGTACGCATTCAAGAGAGGTTTAACGCGTTCAAGTTCCTTTCCATTACGGATAAAGTTCACCAATAACTGGTAAAGCACGGCGTCACGCTGCACACCTTTATAATAAGAGGCTAAGGTTTGGAACATGGTTTCCAATGTTTGTGGTGCCTCATATTTCTTTTCCTTGTTTCACCGCCTGCTTCTCATTTTCATAAAAACAATAGCGCATCAAGAAACTAATATATTCAGGGCAGCGCATAGCTCCAGGCCCTTTGCGCAGCGAAACGCCGTCCATCAGCTTCCAATAATCACCTATTTCTTGGTCTGAAATGGGGGTCTTTCGCATGTCAGCATACATCTGTGGATACTCCATGAACGAGGTATAGGCAGCTGCTTCGGTTTCAGCAAGGAGATATTCTGCTGCTGTTGGCTGAAGCTTTTTATTGTTTTTCTTTCACCAATTCCTGTACTTTCGTAAGCAAAAACACGCGAGTCGTCAATGCGTTGTTTGGGCTTTATATCGACAACGGCACAGGCCAACAACTGGCTCTTATAGCGCATTTGGCGACGCAAATCAGCAATCTTTCTCAGCAAACGATTAGCTTCTACGGCCTTCTCCGTACCGCTAAAAGCAACCGAAGAAACGCGCTTCTCGTCATATTTCACAACCACATGCACGCTGTCTCCAGGCATAAGCAGAACATTAGTCTGCCCATTGATTAACATACATTGCAGCTGTGAGGTCTCAAACGAATAGTGATGTCTCCTCCCGGGTTTGTATGAAACTCGGCAGCAATAAAGGGTGACTGCACGCAATCAAAGTAAAACCATGTCACGTTGATAACCAAACACTTCAGCACTCAGCGTAGTTTTTGACTGCGCATGCCCCATCAAAGAGAAACACAACATTGTGCCTAATAAAAGATTACATCTCATAAATCCCATTATGTGTATTTTTAACAGATAGATTACAAGCAACAAGAAATTCACATAGTATGCAAGTGTTGGTCAACTTAATAACAAACTAAGTATTTAGAATCTCTAAGGTTGATACTGCGAAATTAACTTTATTTTTCTTTTTCAAAGCCACAATATCGCGTTAAATAAATTTAATTTCGTGAATATTTTGAACAACCATTTTCTCATTCACGTCAAATCACCACGCAAAGTGACTGAAAACGTGGGACGAAATGACTTGAAACGTCGACTCATTCCCATCATTTCACGACCGAGAAACAAAAAGGAAACCGACGCAGGTCAGTTTCCTTTAGAATTTATTTGAATTAAATCGTTATCTATTAGTCAAGCCACTTCACATAGCAGAAGTCCTGGCGGTGAGGAAGGTTGACATTCTTCGGATACATACGCACACAACTTCTAAACGCGCCTGCAACATCGGCTCGATTACAGCTTCAAACGTATAGAGATTGCCTTCGTGACCCTTCACTTTGAATGGACGAACGCTATAAACTTCGTGGTCATCCGTTGAAGTATTGCTCTTTAGGCTCACAAGTTCCAAGCCAACAGCGTCGTCAAGTCCTTGTTCATCGATGACATATTGCATCGTATATTTCTTTCCAGTCTCGCCTCCCTGTGTCCAACAATGACGTATCTTTGCTGACAACATGAATCTCATCCCAGCGCTCTGCAACGGTTTCTTTCCACAAAGCGATGTCCTTTGCAAGACGATAATCATGCTCTTGGAGCTTCTTGAAACGCAAAAGCTTCACGATTATAGAATCGATCGAAGTAGTCATCCAACTGACGTTTCATCGTGTAATGAGGTGCGATGGTAGAAATAGAGTTCTTAATGACCTTCACCCAATCGGCACTATAGCCCTTCTTATTACGGTTATAATACATTGGTATGATGTCGTTCTCTAACAAAACCATAGATAGTTGCGGGCGTCGAGTTGGTCCTGATAAGCCTGGTTTTCGTAAGTACGTTTCTCGGGAAGTGCCCAACCTGCGCCCTCACGATAACCTCAACCCACCATCCATCAAGTACGGATAGGTTGACAACACCATTCATTTCTGCCTTCTCCCTGATGTTCCAGAAGCTTCAAGCGGGCGAGTTGGTGTGTTCATCCATATCTACGCCAGAAACTAAACGGCGAGCGAGTTGCATGTCGTAGTCTTCGAGGAAGATAATCTTACCTAAGAACTCTGGACGTTGACTGATTTCGTAGATCTTCTTAATCAAACCTTGGCCTGCTCCGTCTGCAGGATGGGCCTTACCAGAGAAGAAGAACAAGACAGGATGCTCTGGGTCGTTGACAATCTTAGCTAAACGGTCAATATCTGTAAAGAGAAGGTGAGCTCGTTTGTATGTAGCGAAACGACGACAGAAGCCAATCATCAACGCATTGGGGTTGATACGCTGCAACAAAGAGACTACGCGTGCAGGGTCACCCTGGTTGCGAAGCCAGTTCTCGGTGAACTTTTTCACGGATATAATCAACTAACTTTTGCTTCAAAGCCATACGAGTTGACCAAACCTCTTCATCGGGAACATTGTTGATAGCGTGCCAAATCTCTTCATTACTCTGGTCGTTCGCGAGTTCTTGTCAAAGTACTTATCATAGATTTTACGCCATTCGGTAGCCGCCCATGTAGGGAAGTGCACACCATTTGTTACGTAACCAACATGATTTTTCCTCTGGGAAGTAGCCCTTCCACAATGGAGAGAACATCTTCTGGCTTACCCAACCATGAAGCTTACTAACGCCGTTCACGTCCTGACATGTATTGCATGCGAAGGTACTCATACAGAAACGTTCGTTATGATCATCGGGATTTTGTCGGCCCATTCCAATGAGTTCATCCCATGAAATGCCTAATCTTGCGGGATAACCACCCATATATTTGCCGAAGAGAGCCTCGTCAAAGTAGTCGTGTCCAGCAGGAACTGGCGTATGAACTGTATAGAGAGAAGAGGCACGAACGAGTTCCATTGCCTGATTAAATGTTAGTCCGCTCTCAACATAATCACACAAACGTTGCAGATTACAGAGTGCAGCGTGGCCCTCGTTGCAATGATAAATATCTTTCTTTATACCCAAACGCTTCAATGTTAAGATACCACCAATACCGAGAAGTATCTCTTGTTTGAGTCGGTTTTCCCAGTCACCACCATACAAGCTGTGGGTGATAGGCTTGTCAAATTCAGAGTTCAAGTCGTTGTCGGTATCCAAAAGATAGAGACTTATGCGTCCAACGTTAGCACGCCAAACGTATGCATGCACCATATAATTGGTGTAAGGAACATCTATAACGAGTGGATTTCATTCTCATCCAATACGCGTTCGATTGGCAGTGAATTGAAATTCTGAGCTTCATACTTAGCAATCTGCTGACCATCCATGCTCAGGCTCTGTGTGAAATAGCCGTAACGATAGAGGAACTCACGCCACACATGTCAACATTACTATCAGATGCCTCTAAGATAGTCTCCTGCGAGGATGCCGAGACCTCCGGAATAGATCTTTAGCACTTGAGTTATACCGAATTCCATACAGAAGTATGCCACCGATGCACGCTCCTTGTTTGGCTTTACATCCATATAAGCGCGGAACTTGGCATAAACGTCTTTCACTTTCTTCATGAGTGACTTGTCTTTTACTATGGCTTCTTTTGCGTTCATAGCTTAAACGCTCAAGTAAAACGACTGGATTGTGTTGCACTTCTTCATATAAAGCCTCGTCAAGGCTCTTGAAAAGATCTCGTGCTTCATAATCCCATGCCCACCAAAGATTATGTGCCAGTTCGTCAAGACACTTTCAATTGTTCTGGCAGACGAGATTTGACTGTCAACTCCTTCCATTGAGGAGTGTTAACGTAATCAGCTTTAATTTTCATAAATCTCAATTTATATTAATCTCAATAACTATTTGTTTTTTTCTTTGCTTCTGCCTTTGTTAAGGGCAGCATATAGAGCCTCATGATAGTAGCCAATGAACTTACTCCACAAAGCTTTTCGAGAGAGTTTCTCGGCATTTGCACGGCAAGTCTTCACCCTCGTTTGCCGAGAATGAGGCAAAAGGTTTCTATCGTTGTCTTAATTGATTCAGCCACATCGGCATAGTATAATCCGTGCGATGAACAACTTTCACACCATCTTCAATCTCACTATCACTGCTTTTCACCTGATTGGCCCATAGTCCAAAACCCTGCCAAATCGGTGGTGATGCAAGGCACTTTGAAAGCAACGGCCTCCAAAGAGTATAGCCCCACGGCTCATAATAAGACGGATAAACGCACAAATCGTTGCCAACACGATATCATAATAGGATAAATCGAAGATGCCATCATGCCCAGTGAGGTAACACGGCACGAAAATCAGCTTCACACGACTATCTTTTTCATTGTTCATTCCAAGCGAATTCATCATTCCTAACACGCAATCATTGTCCTGATTGTGTAGCCAATGCGTGTAAACAGGATGAGATAGCGGACTGTCGAAAGTCTCTTCATGACGCAAACGGGCTTGCAAGTCTTCACGAGGACCACCTACCCAGCCCGGCACTTCAATGAAAGCAACGACCTTTTTATTGAGTTTCTGGAGAAACGCAATCGATTTATCGCCTCAATAAACACATCTATGCCTTTATTTCTAAACTCATAGCGTCCCACTGGTCGATACAATCAGCGTGTCATCATCAAAGCAATCGCCCGTCTTGCGCATTCGCCACACGAAGTAATCTCTTGCGTGCCTGCTTGCGTTTGGCGGTAAAAAGTCGACCCCTTGGGAACGAAATCATTTTTCAAATCCATTAGGGAAGTACGAAATCTACTGGCTTATCCAACAACTCTTTACACTCCAGCAGTGATATCTACTCACGGTAGTGAAGCAGTCAACAAAAATGTGCTGTCTGTTTCTCTATTGAGTGTTTGCTTTGCATATTGAGTTCCACGGCCATCTGATCACCATTATAAGCCCACAGATATTCATAGAAAGGCTTGTTATTTCCGGCTATACTTCGACCAATACTCGTGGCATGTGTCGTGAAGATTGTAGCGATTTCAGGAACCTGTTTCTTGATATACAACAAGCCAAGACACGTCATCCATTCATTACCATGATAGATAACACGCGCATCCCGACTAAGATAATAATGATAAAAGCTTTTCAACAACCTTTGCAGCTGCATAAGAAAACATGTTGGCTTCATCGTAATCACCATATGCATGAAGGCTATCAACCTTGAAATCTGCCCAAAGTTGACCATAAATCTGGTCTTTTTCAGCATAAAAAGGCTGGAAATCTACCAACACTGCAATAGGTTTTTCCGGGAACATCCCACCGACCTATTTTCATCTTTTAGCCCTTCTTCAGCCTGCGCTTTCAGTCGCCATGCCGAGAATAAGCTTTCATCTTCTATGAAATAAGGACTGAACTCTCCTTCCAACAATCGGGACCAATGAATATTATATGGTCCTTCATCTCGTCTTGCAAAGTTTTTGCTCGTGTAGATAGCACTGTATAGATGCCGCCTACCTTATTACATACCTCCCAACTTGATTCAAAAATATAATCGGGAATACCATCTTCTTACCCATTACAAAGACTAATAATGTGTCGCAAAGATAATATAAAATTCTAAAAACAAGTTTTACCACCTATATTTTTAATAATCATGCCGTTTTCTTGATGAAACAATATATCTTTGTAACTAAAACTGAAAGATAAATGATAAAGAAAGTATTACTCGTTTTATGCGCTTTCTTTGCTGTTTTAACACTACACGCACAGAAAGACAATGTTTCTCAAGGGATATTTATATAACGATGAATATCAAGTTTACATAGAAATGGATTTCTATCATAACACGATTAAGGTGCCAGGACAAGAGATTTTTGGAGACCTTCCGGGCTATTTTGGGGCAAAAAGAGATGTGCGTAAGTGGCTCTTTACCAATGTAGAACTCAAAGATTCCACGACAGCTAAGCTCGCCATCACCAACGACTATGGCAGCGAAGACCTTGAAGCCACACTGAAAAAGACTACCTGACGGCACCTTCGAATTGCAGCAAGACGGCGGCAGTACGCTGAAAATTGCAGTAAATCGCAAGTGGGTTAAAATCCCCAAACACCTGATTTTCAAGAAAAGATAACATATTTTTGCAACACCATTATTTATGAAACCAATCGCATACAGAATGAACAACGCCGTAAGTGTTACGCTTTTTGATAGCCCAGGTGCCAAACGATGGTGCAGGCTACCTGGGTTAGGCGTGATGGTGTGTGTGGAACAACGCCAGCAGGTGTTGCGCTTTCTGCCGTAATCCGCGCAATCGCTATAACCGACCTTCAAACTGCTGAGCACCAGCGTTTGAACAGTGTACTCAGGCAGAGAGTGTTTCTCACCGAACCCTGGTGTTATGCTAAAAGCGCAACACCTGCGGCGTTTGCAGCGATCGCGCAGGGTATTTATATTGCAAAACGCTATTCGTTTGAATACCAGCATAACACCAACAGCATCGGTGATTAACAAACAATTTATCGGCACAATCGTAGCTATAATATAGTTGTCACGATATTCCACGAATCATGCCACATAATAAAATCAACATGCATCCCAACGCTGTAGTGTGTCTTTTGATAGCCCAGGGTTGCCAAACGATAGTGCAGGCTACCCCTGGGTTAGCGCTTTGTTGTGTGGGGAACAACGCCATAGGTGTTGCGGTTTCTTTGCATAATCCATTATTATAGCATCGTCGTAACCATGCTTTCTCAGAAAAAGCTCAACACCTACGGCGTTGAATCTCCTGCGAATGCTTACCCGGGGTAGGCTCGTTCCTCGCCAACCCTGGGCTATCAAAAGAACAACACCTACGGCGTTGCACGATGAGCGCATTTATATCGCCAAATACATTCATGGAAATATTGACATAAAATTCCACGGCGTTGCATCATTATAACATTCGCAATGGCGGATTCATTCATGGAAATATTGGCATAAAACTACGGCGTTGCATCGTTGTAACATTCGCAATGATGCATGTATCCATCAGAATATTAGCACATTTTGCCATTTATTTATTAGGATATTGGCACCAATTAGTATATAAAATGAACATATCAACGCCGTAGGTGTTGCGTTTTTGATAGCCCAGGGTTTGCCAAACGATAGTGCAGGCTACCCTGGGTTAGCGTTTGTTGTGTGGGGAACAACACCGTAGGTGTTGCGCTTTTGATTAATCCGCCATGAAATGTTTCATTGTAAGCGTGCCTTCACAGAAAAAGCTCTACACCCATGGCGTTGAATCTCCTTGCGAATCGTTACCCAGGGTAGGCTCGTTCCTCGCCAACCCCGGGCTATCAAAAGAACAACACCTACGGCGTTGCACCATGAGGGCATTTTATATTGCAAACATATTCATGCGATATGGCATAACACCAACAGCGTTGCATCGTTGCACATTCGCAATGGCGGATTCATTCATGGAAACTGCCGCCATAAAAACCCTACGCGTTGCGTCGTTGTAACATTCGCAATGCCACATTCATCGGTATATTGGCATACACCAACAGCGTCGGTGATTAACAAACAATTTATTGGGTTATATTATGTAGCTATTATAATATGTTGTCAATGATATTCCACTGAATCATGCCGCAAATAATAAATCAATACGCATTTCTCAACGCTGTAAGCGTTGTGCTTTTTGATAGCCCAGGGTTTGCCAAACGATAGTGCAGGCTACCCTGGGTTAACGTTGTTGTGTGGGGAACAACGCCATAGGTATTGCGCTTTCTAAGCGTAATCCGCCATAAATTTTGGCGCGAAAAAGAGTGAATCATATTACGAGATACACGTTTCAACGCCGTAGGTATCTATAAAACAGCACCCTATTATCTTCTATGCACCACTTTGTCTTCACTAAAAAGCGGAGGGAGAAATGGCACAAACGACCGCATAAAAATGATAGCAGTTACTGCATGAAATGATGCAAATCGTTGCATGATTTGGCATAGATGATTTTTATGGGTAGTCCATATTCCTTGACGAAAAATGATTTGTCGTCATTTCATTTCGTCGGAATGGCGCTTCGCATCCTATTTTTATCTCCCATATCCCCTATCCCTATCAAACAAGCAAATAGCTTATGTTAATACGCATTGTGATAATTATCAATGCCTCATTACTTTGTGTAACAACTTCAAAAATAACCTTTGTGACATACCCACTTTGCTGCGTCTACATAGAAAAGGGCGTACACTGCAACGCAATGCACACCCCTTGAATGAGATTATCTAATGAATAACAGGATACTTATCCTATCGTTCAGCAGCCGAGTTAGCTGTTGTCGGCCAGTAAAGATTCTGATACAGATTGCTGTTTGCAGCCGTACCATCAGGAGAACACAATATCATCTCTTCAATAGAGAATGGAGAAAGATAGTGTGCCTGATAGAAAGTGTATCCATTATACAGGTTATACTTGCTGTTAATCTGGTAGGGATGGATATACTTTGATAGGCTTTGAGCCGACATTGTGGCTTTATCTGAACCATCAGCAACAATTGTACTCACCCCATTTTTCACGAAAACAGGATTATTGCGCATTTGATCCCAGAAGTTAAGCACCCTCAATCTGATAGTTACGTACTTGGTCTAAAAGCTGCCCAACGGATGAAGATCATCGTCGCGAAACCTTCACCTGCCAACTCACAACGACGCTCACGACGGATGCAATAGAGGGTCTTGTCTACTGCAGTTCCTGCTGAAAAGGCGCCCCAATCATAAGAAGGGCGGTTCACATTTGCCTCATAACTCATATCAGTTGCATTGATAGTCGTTTGTATTGGGCTGTGATTCAGCACGATTACGCAATGAAGTCCAGTATTGTGTGGCTGTAGCGTCGAGACTACCAGTGCGTAAACTAGCTGTTTCTATATAGTTAGCATAGCTTCTTCCACACGGATGAGGATCTGACCAGATATATCTGAGAAGCTCTGTCCAAGCTGCATAGCAGGGTCATAGTTATAGAATTTGCGCTGACGATAGCCCGTAATGTCCTTTTGTTTCCTGCTCACTTGTGATGATGTTACCCATATTAAACTTCACCTTATTCACGTGTTGAGCAGCAGGTTTGTCGCGGTTTGCCAAGTCAATACTTGCCTGATCGATAGCCAAAACATCTGATTCACCAAATACAAAGAGCTGCAAGCGCTCGTCACGGTCCTCTTTTTGTTGCATCAATGGTAGCGTCGCCATGATATCCAGAGCCACTATCGTAGATGGGAAGTCCGTTCTTCATCAAGAACGATTCAACCAAACCACGTGTCCAACCCTGGCAGAACCTGTAAAGCGAAGTTTGTTAGTGAGGTGAGTCACACCTAAATCAGTATTGAACTGACGCCACAACAGCACTTCAGGAACCTTTGAAAAGGTCTGCTTTTGCAAAACATATCATAATAAGGATTCCATCCATTATACTGAGCCAACAGAAGCAGGGATTCATCACATGACTATTCGTTGTAGACAAAGGAACGGCTGTACATACGCGCTTAGCTGCGTCCATCGCCCTGATCAAGGAAGAAGTTAACTTCGTCACCTTGATTAATAGTGAGTTCTTGTTCCACTCTTTATTCTTTCCAGGCCAATTCGCATCACCAGGCACTCGGCCTGTACCGCGGTGATATTTCTCAAAGGTTGCCTCATAGAGCGCTATGCGAGACTTGTAGGCGTACGCATACTGGTTGATACGCAACTTATTATTTGGCGCAACCTGCAACTTGCTAATGGCTTTATCCATATCTGTTAGGATCTGACGTGCCACTAAGTTGCGTGGTTGTCGCTTGCTTGCAGCAACCAAGTCTTTGTCAACATTGAGTTCATCGAGTACAATTGGGAAGTCACCATGAGGCGCGAAGCTTGCTGAAATAAATCATAGCGCGGATGAAATAGGCCCTCACCCATGTATTGATCAATCAAGAGCTTTGTTGCCCGAAACTTTCCCTTCGGCAATCTTTTGCCTCTGTTTCATTGATGAACTTATTTACATCTCGTATCGTATTAAAACCTATTCCACCCTGATACAGGCACAAAGCCATTGGTCAGGGTAAGAACATTACTCGGTTACCATTTACAGCTGCTTGGTTATCTGTTCCGTTATCAAATGGCAACACCTGCCCACCATCCAATGTTATTTGGGAAGATAGAACCATAATAATTCCATGTAAATGTGCCGAGTTGATCGGCTGTTGTATAATAGTTTTTCAGGCGAAATCTGATCAAGTGGCGGGCGATCTAGAAGTCGTTACATGAAACAAAGCAACGAAGCCGCACTGAAAAGAGTCAGACTAATGCCGAATATATTCTTTTATAATCTTTTTTCATATACGTTGTTTTAGAAGTTTAGATTTAAACCAAAAGATATCGTACGCTGTAGTGGGTAGAGTTTACCTGGTCCCCAATCACCGCCTGTTGCTTCTGGATCGAAAATCTTATTCATCTTTGTAAAGGTGCAAAGATTCTCAGCAGAGAAGTAAACACGCACTCTGTTTACACCAACTTTGCGAACTAAAGCCGCAGGAAGCGTGTAACCTAACTGGATATTCTTGATTCTCATATAAGCCGCATTCTGTAGATAACGGTCGTTGGTTTGGAAGTTCTTAGAACCACTTCCGAACAAAGGACGTGGGTAGAAACCCTTCGTATTCGGTCCAAAGTTCGTGTCAGTTTCAGGGCGCCAGTAGTTCAAATGTTCCTTAAAGGCAGCACTTTGCCATAGACCCGTGTTAGCACCAACGCTATATGGCGATGCATCCCAGAAGTCTCTCTTGAGTACTCCCTGCATGAAAATCAAGAAATCAAAGCCTTTCCATGCCGCATCTAAAGTGATACCGAAGCGATAACGAGGCATAGAGTTACCTATTTTGCGTAAGTCTCCCGATGTCATCATAGGTTCCATTGCCATTGTTTACTTTCTTATCACCATTGAGGGTCCTTATACATTACGTCACCAGCAGCCCAGTTTGAACCCCAAGAGGGTTTTATTAGTCATAACCATTCGTTCATTTTGTTGGTCGCTTTGTGCAAGTCCTTCAACCTCATGTCCCCATATATTACCCATACGTTGGCCTTCATACCACGATGAGAGTAGACGGTTAGGGGTTGTAATAACGCGTAATAGTTTGGTAGTCATCTGACATCACCAATTTCGCACCATAGCTCACTTGGCCAATCTGATCGCGCCATCTGAGTTCCAATTCCCAACCATTTGAGCGCATATCGCTATTGTTTTCAGCGGGCTGAGTGGCACCCTAATACAGATGGTTTTTGCTGGAGCTGGGGCCCACCATATCTTTCGTTGAGCGAACGAAATAGTCGAAACTTCCCTTGCAAACGATTATTGAATGCGCCGAAGTCTACACCGAGATCCCAAGATTGAACACGTTCCCAAGTAAGATTAGGAGAAACCAATCCCGGTACACTGCTATTGTTTGACGCTCTCCATTGATAAGCCAACCTGAGGCAGCTGCCGATACTGGCTGACGTAAGAACCATGGATAGAGTGCTTGAATGTTAGTGTTTCCTAAAGAACCCCATGAGCCACGCAACTTCAATACCTGCACAACGTCCGTCAAAGGCTTAAAGAACTCTTCATTAGCAATGTTCCAACCTGCTGAGAAAGATGGGAAAAACACCCCATCGTTTGTTTCCAATGAAGCGAGAAGAACCATCGCGACGGATAGAGAACTCAGCCAAATAGCGGTTATCATAAGCATAGTTGATACGACCGAAAACAACCCACAGTAGCCCACTGAGTGTTACTAAACCCAGGACGAACATTCTTATTTGTTGCGTTGTTTGGCGTCGGAACTAAAGGTGTAATCAAGTCAGCTCGTGCTGCACTTTAGATAGGTATAGATATTTGATTCCATATCTAAACCGCCAAGAACCTTAAAGTCATGCTTGTCGTTTAGCGTGAAAGCATATTCTGAATAGAATCGACCATTGAGTAATTATTCTTACTCATCGACTCACCCTACATCCGATTTACCAGGTGCATAATCGCCACTCCATGCTGCCGCTACAGGCATATTATTGGGATCATAGTAATAAATTGGCAATACATCCCAGTGATTATGATAGTCGGTTGTATTGTAGTTGCCTTCCAAACGAATCTTCAAACCCTTCAAAGGAGTTAGCTCTAAGGCCAGCTGTTGATAGAGTTTGTCTGTTGAAGTCCTATCAAGACCACCGCTTTCCATCTGTAAAATCTCATTGCCATGAACGTAATGACCGTGTGGATCATATACAGGATTGGTCGGCCATCGACGTGCAATGTTGTGGAAGAACAAGCCCGTCATATAAGAAGGACGGCTATAATTCTCGCGACTCCACTTCGTATTGTAAGTTACAGTAATCCAATTGGTCAGCTTTGCAGACACCTTTGAAGAGAAATTATAACGTCTCATGACATCTTTTCCGTGGCGAATCAAACCATGCTGATCAAGTAATGCGCCACTAAGATAGTAGTTCACATTCTTCGAACCGCCACTCACTGAAACATTATGTTCTTGAGATGGAACACCCTTTCGATACATTTCCTTGAACCAATCAGTATTAGCCCACGAACTGGTATACATTCCCCATGGTTCGTTGGCAGCGTAACCGCGCCAAACGGTAGGCACTTCTTCACCTGGTTTCGGGGTACCATTGATATTGTTCTTAATCCTTTCCAACATATCATTATCGAAAGGAGCTGCTTCTCCGTTATTCGCTGCGGCGTCATTCCAGTAGCGTGCGAAGTCATAAGAGTTCGGCATTTCAGGTACTTGCGTTGCCGTTGAGAAGCGAACATTACCATTATAATTAACGTTTACACGCCCATCGTGGCCACTCTTCGTAGTAACTAAGATTACACCAAACGCTGCACGAGAACCATAGATAGCACTTGATGAAGCATCTTTCAATACAGAAATGTTCTCAATATCATTCGGAGAAATTGAATACAAATCGCCTTCTGAACCATCAATGAGCACAAGTGGCGCTGCGTTTGAACCTGCACCAATTGTTCCTGCACCACGAATGTTCATGCTAAGTTTGCCATTCAGCGCACCACCGGAATTGCTTACGTTGAAGTTTAAGCCTGGAACGGCACCCTGTAATGCCTGTGCTACACTCGTAACGGCACGTGACTGTAGACTCTTAGAATTAACTACTGACACTGCGCCGGTTAGGTTAACCTTCTTCTGACTGCCATAACCGACAACGACAACATCGTCTCAATGTCCCCGCGTCTTCAGCCAAACTAATGTTTAATTCCTTACCATTCCAAACGGCATGTTGCGTTTTATAACCGATATAAGAGATGGTTAAGTTCGTTGCCAGACTTTACTCCTGGAATGGTGAAATAACCATTCAAATCGGTGATTGCGCCCTTTTTCATGGCCATTAACTGTAGCTGTGACTGAAGCACCAATAATGGGATCGCCATTCACATCAAGTACAGCGCCCTTACATTCACTTTTGCTGTTGTGCAATAGTAACAGGCAAAGCAGTCGCTGCATTACATGGACTTAGATTTGCACTCAGCAGCGCCAAGGCAAACAAAGTCTTACTTTTTGTTACGTCTTAAATACGTCATTTACTTAGATTTTTAGTTATTATTAGGTTACTCTGACTCAAAAATTATATATCGGGTCATACATGATTAGATAATAGTTTTTATTCATTCTTCATAGACATTTATTTTTGTTATTAATAGTTAGGATATATACATGTTAATTAATTGTTGTCTTTTTGGAATTCGCTTTTGCCTGATTCCATCCGCCTGGCTTAATGAGAACGGCTCGCGATTTGACGCATTTCAAGCCGTCCTTTGACCCATTTCACCTCGTAATTTCTGCCTTTTTGCGTGGCAAAATGAATGGAATTACCGCGATAGTTGAGTTTACATGGCTCACCAGCCAACGACTTGATTGTGGCCGATTGCAGTGTTCCCTCGTTCCACTTCAGGCTCACTTCGAAGCCACCGCGTGCCCTGAGACCGCTCACTTCGCCTCTGTTTCCAGCTGTCAGGCAAGGCAGGGTAAAAACTGAATGAAAGCCTGCATGACTCTGCAAAAAGCATTTCAGTGATGCCGGCTGTTCCGCCAAAGTTGCCATCAATTTGGAAAGGAGGATGAGTATCCCAAAGGTTATTTAAGGTTCCGTTTTTCAACAGATTGCGCACCAACAGATAAGCATGATTGCCGTCTTGCAGGCGTGCCCACTGGTTAATCTTCCATCCCATGCTCCATCCTGTGGCCCCCATCTCACGATGTTCAAGCACCACTCGCGATGCCTTTGCTAAGTCGGGAGTTGCCGATGGCGTAATCGTGTGGCCGGGATGCAAGCCAAAGAGGTGGTTGACATGGCGGTGATGGTCGTTTGGATCATCGATATCTTCCGACCACTCTTGCAGCTGTCCATAGCGTCCTATGCGGTAAGGCGCAAGATGATTGAGCACCTGTTGCCACTGCTTTTTCGAGCCTCAACGTCTACCCCAAGCACTTTTACTTGCGGCGATAGCATCAAGTAATATCTCGCGAATCACAGCGTGAACAAAGGTCACCCCTCATCAATAGGCCCATGTTCGGGCGAAGTTGAGGTGCAGCGGTATAGGTTCCATCGGGTTTTCGCCACAGATAGTCAACGGCAAAAGTTGGCACTTTGCTTTATGAGGTCATAGAGTGTAGAGCGCAACAGCTGTTTTATCGCGTGTGAAATCATAGTACTCCCACAAGTGTGTTGCAAGCCAAGGACCACCCATAGGGCATAGATTCCACGACATATCTTCACTCGAAAGAGGGGCTGTAAAGCCAAAGATGTTGCTCGAAACCGATGTTGTCCAGCCTCTCGCCCATAGTAGGCTTTGGCTGTTTCGGCACCGGGCTTCACCAAAGAGCGTACAAAATCAATCAGCGGCAGGGCACATTCATCCAAATGAGTGGTATGAACGGGCCCAGTAGTTCATTTTGCAAATTGATGTTGTTATGATAGTCCACATGCCATGGTCCATCGACATTGTTGTGCCAGAGTCCTTGCAGATTGGCAGGCAAAGTGCCTGGACGCGAACTGGCAATGAGCAGATATCGGCCAAATTGATAATAGAGTTCTTCCAACGCATTGTCGGTAGTGCCGTTGCGATAGGCCTCTAAACGTTGTGCAGTGGGTTTGTCGTCAGCGGCACGGTTAGATGGATTCAGGCGCAGTTTCACACGCTGAAAGAGTGCCGAATAGTCACGATAATGGCGTGAGAAAAGCTGATTATAGTCTTTCTTTTCAGCTTGTTGCATCCACGTTTGAGTCGTTACCTCGGGTTGAACGCCAACATAGGTCTTAGGGATTCGTAAAATCTGGATTGAAGTTAATGCGGTAATCGGTGTCTGCCGTGATAAGAAACATCACCTCATCGGCATGGCGTATTTTTCAGCGTATCATGCTCGTTTGTCACACTTCCGCCTTTTTGTCACGGCCTGAATACGCACGACATATTGCATGCCATTATCGTCTAAAGCACCTCGATAGACTAAAACCATTGGCGCCATCAGCCTGCATTTGTCCTGTAGAAACAGGGTTGGGAGCATAAGAAAAGTTAAGGTTTTGTTTGTCTTTGGCATTGGCTTTGAACCTCAACACCAAGACATTATCGGGATAAGAGACAAAGGCTGTGCGCTGATAGCACACCCCATTTTGATTGAACTGCACCAAGGTGCGCGCCGAATCTAAAGAAAGTTCGCGGCGATAGTGGCTGATGCCCTCTTCCGTTAGCCCTGTTTCGATGAACAACTCGCCCATCGTGGTGAAATTGCCAAAGCGGAAAGGCTTCTCATCCCTTTGCTCATAAGAGGCCCAACCATTGAAGTTTTTGCGCGTAAGGCTATCGGCTTTGGCCTTGTCGCCAGCCAAAAGGCTGCCCTGAATGTCTTTCAACACCGAGACACTATGCTTATTTACATTCCAATAACAGCTTGCATAATGATCATCATCTATATTTACTGGAAAAAACATTATTATCATTTACATTCCAATAATAGCTTGCATCATGACTCACTCCGGGGCCTCCGCGCCACAAACTCTTTTCGTTTAACGTGATGCGTTCAGCCGAAATCGAACCAAAAATATTGGCCCCCACGCTGCCATTACCAATGGGAAGCGAAGCCGACTCCCACTCTTGATCAGCGTTTTTCGACGAATTGCCGGCCATTTCAGGCTTTCCATCCTTCCATGCCATGGGATTACCCCCATACCACGGCCTTTCCTTTCAGACTACAGGGAGAATCAAACCAAATCCGCAAGGGACGAGATGTATATACCTTATTTGTATGGCTCTGAACAGAACCACAGCATAACACCATTAAAGCAAAAACTGCAACTTTACACTTCATGCAAAACCGTTTTTCTCATACACTATATAATGCGAGATGCAACAACATCAAAGCCACGTTTTCTATGTTGTCAGTCATAAAATACTAACTAAGGTAGGGAGGTCTTCATGCAATAGCTGAGCCATTTCAGCACACATCATGATTGTGTTGTTCATCCGTCATTATGTCAAAGATTAAGTTAACAATATCGCAAAGTTACAGTTTTTTTATCTTATTCAACAAATTTTAATCGACAAAAGTGATAGGAAGAAGGATAGAAATATGGTTAAGGAAGATGTAGAGTGATAGTCAGTTCACCCCCACCCCCAGACTTTGGCAACCAGATTAGTGCTGAAATTCGGCTTCCTATGGCTCTTGACGAAGGCTTACTCACTCCATTTCAGTATCTATGTATCAGTGATAATACCGATTTAAGAGCCGAAGATTTGATGCAAGGAAATAAATATATTGCAACGAAATTAACCGAAAAATTATGTAATCAGGAACGTGTGGGACTGATTATCAATAAACTCACTACTATCTTCCAGATGAAACTAAATGTAAGGCGTTGGGCTTTTGTGCTTCAAAAGAGCATGCGCGCTATATGGCCGAGCAGTTTAATGCTTCTGGTTTGAATGCCGACTATCTAACTTCTGATCGAGATAGTGAGCGAGAGCAATTAAACCGCGAGTTAGCGAAAGGCAAAAATAAACTATCTTTTCGTGGTAGACATATTCAATGAAGGCGTGGATATTCCCGAGGTTGATGTCGTGTTGTTCCTCCGTCCCACTGAATCGTTGACGATTTTCCTACAGCAATTGGGGCGTGGTTTACGTCTTTATCCAGGTAAACTGTTACTCACGGTTTTCGACTTTGTGGCACAACTCAACAAAAATTATGACTTTACAAGTCGTTTTCGCAGCCTCATGGTGCGCAAAGACAAGAGCGTTGTTGATCAAGTGAAAGACGGATTCACGCTGCTTCCACATGGTTGTTCTATTCATATGGAAGAGAAGGCGCAACAATATGTTTTAGAAAACATCAAGGCAGCAGTGTATAACCGGCGTCGCCTCATTCAAGAACTTCGTAGTTATGACCATATTCCGACGATAAAAGAGTTTATAGAGAACAACGGACAAGATGTGCGCATCATCTATAAAAATAATTATTGTTGGACAAAACTAAAGGCAGAAGCAGGACTTTGCACGTATGAGAGAGATGAAAACACCGGTCGTTATGAAAAAGGTATTGCGAATTTGGTGCATAATAACAGTGTGGCTTATTTGCATTTTATTCAACATCTATTGACCAATGCTGATGAAATACGATTTGATGACGAACGAGAAAGAGTCTTTGGAACGATGTTTTATTATACGCTTTACCTCGATAAAATCAGTAAAACGGGTGTGAGAAGCATCGAAGAAGCTTTGAGAAACTTCAAGAAAATATACGCCGTTTGTCGATGAGGTCAAAGAACTCACTGCATATTTGCTTTCGAATATTGATATCAAAACCTTCCCCCATTGGCGAGGATTTGCCACAGGCCTTAGAGCAATATGGCTGTTATACGCGTGAAGAGATATTCACTATTTTTCGGTCGGCAGACAGCAGAGAAGCGTATGCAAGGCAGTGTTTCGGGGGTGTTTAATATTGAGGAGCGCAACACCGAATTACTCTTTGTGACGCTAAACAAACTCAGATAAAGACTTTTCGGTATCGACAATGTATGATGATTACGTAGTCAGCGAACGTCAATTTCATTGGAAATCAAAGAATACGGATACGCATGAAGGGCGTGAAAGCGCTATATGTGAACAGGCTATTAACAAGAAAAAGTTTCTGCATTTTTGTCAGAGCAGATAAAACTGACGGCTTCAATAACACCTGTCCCTTCTATTGTTTCGGCTTAGTAGATTATATTTCATCGCGCGATGATAAACCCATGAGCATAGATTGGCACATGCCATCATCCGATATTGCCCGGTTTATAAAGGCTGTATAAAAGTGGATTGGGGGCATCAAAAGATGCTTTGGTATAGGGAAACTTGATTTTTCACGATGGCCGTCATTGCTGTATTTCGCTTTTTCAAACAGCATACAACGATTCATCAGGTGGTTGAGAATGAGTGAGCACATGATTCGTTGTTATCAACAGAACGCCCCTGACTGTTAATCAGGGGATGTATAACAATAATCACTTGATGCGAATTAATTTCAATTCCACTAAGGTTCACAGTATAACCGCGCAGACTATTTCAGAGTGCAGTCTTAACCCTTACAATTTCAGATTCCACTAAGGTTTCGATTATAATAGCGCTTTTCTATGGATGCTAGCGCTGCAATTACAATTTTCAATTCACGAAGCTACAATTGTTCCATTATCTCGTATAGCGGTGAAATTGATTCTGTCTGATTTGCAATTCCACTAAGGTTCAATTATAACAGATGATGGTTGCTAACTTTCAGGACTTATATTTCAATTCGACTCAAAGGTTCAATTATAACTGCTCTACCAGCATTTTCGGGTCAACAAGCATATGTGATTTCAATTCCACTAAGGTTCCAATTATAACGAAAGCGCATGCCATGTGAAGTCTATAGCAAGTGATTTTCAATTCCACTAAGGTTCAATTATAACAGTCAATGCTCACAAATCCGCTTCAGTGAGTTACATAATTTCAATTCCACTAAGGTTCAATTATAACGACGCATCAATCTGTACGATGTCTGATGTTGACACTTTCAATTCCACTAAGGTTCACTATAACTCAGTCGACATCAGCTTACAAGCACTATATCAACACATTTTCAATTCCACTAAGGTTCAATTATAACTAGATGCACGGCTGATCATAGCGCTGCAGATGTTGAAATCGATGATATTTCAATTCCACTAAGGTTCAATATAACGCAATCATCGCCATCAGTCAGTGCTTATCACCGCCCAAATTTCCAATTCCACTCAAGGTTCAATTGCTAATAGGAGGTGGTTTAACGTCTGTCTAGGTCCATGATATTTCAATTCCACTAAGGTTCAATTATAACTGCTATTTTCATGTCTAAATTCAAATGTCGTTGTATTTATTTCCAATTCCACTAAGGTTCAATTACTAGCATGTAGGGATCTTTACAGTTATCCGCAGCTCTTTTTATCAATTTCAATTCCACTAAGGTTCAATTATAACCTGCAAACTGCTGGCGTACTAAAGGCTTCTCGCTATGATTTCAATTCCACTAGGTTCAATTATAACCTCAGCATGCTCTATCATTGGCTTCTAAGGCCCAGCTATATTTCAATTCCACTAAGGTTTCAATTATAACTGTCAGCATCATAACTTAGAAAGATATGCTAGTTGCAGATTTTCAATTCCACTAGGTTCAATTATAACCATATGCATGTACTTAAAACTATGTCAAGCTATTCCTATTTCAATTCCACTAAGGTTCAATTATAACACGATAACAGGTTTGCAACGTGATTATTTGCCTATTTCAATTCCACTAAGGTTCAATTATAACTGCTTAGCTGCAGTGAGTTGCATCGTTCTAGATTTTCAATTCCACTAAGGTTCAATTATAACTCTGATGAGAGTTCGCATTTGTAACATTAATATAACATTTCAATTCCACTAGGTTTCAATTATAACTGCAGTATTAATATGCTGTGACAACTTACACATCTCAATTCACTAAGGTTCAACTACTGAACGTAACGACGATTGAATCGTGGCATTGCTATCACTAATGTTCAATTCCACTATGGTTCAATTATAACCCTGTCAGATCCCCATTGAGTCTTGATGTTAAGTATAGCAAAGATATTTCAATTCCACTAAGGTTCAATTATAACGACTGCCTTGTGTTGCCCCTGTCTTGGCTGATTTCAGTTCCACAAGGTTCAATGCTCAACAACACGAAAAACTTTAATTCAGCGTCTCCATGCTGTTTCAATTCCACTAAGGTTCAATTATAACCCTACTCCTTTTAAAAAGAAAAGGGCTGATAAACACAGATGTTTTCAGCGATACAAAGATAACAAAAATTCATTGGAAAATGTCGATACCTAATGATATATTTTTAGTAGAGCACCGACATTTCCTTTTCTACTGGGTATTTCAATAAGTCAAAGGCAATTTTAGTATCTATAGGAAATGAAAATATCTTATAGACATCGACAACTTTATAGAAAAGTTATCTGTTGTCATCTCTCCTCTACCAAGAATATCCTTACTCATGGATAACTCATTTTATTGGAGAATATTATCACACTATCTTCTTTTTATCTATTAAGCTATGTATTTTCTTGTAACTCTCGAAGTTTAACTTCTGATAGTTCACCTTCAAACACCGAATTCTGTATCCAACAAAGATATTGTCGACTTAAATTTCAGCATTTTTACTAACATCGCTTCTCTGCCACATCATAAATCAAAATAACATACATACAATTACCAATACATCTTAAAGGGTTTATATTCTTCTATCGAGTATATCTTTCAAGAGCTTATAACACTCAAGTTTTATCAGATGACGATAACTCACATTACGCCCCAGGAACGATGACGGAATGTTTCATTATAACGTTCCTCCATTGCTGCAGCAAAAATCTCTTTTCCTTTGTATCATTTAGCGAGACAACTATTCAACTTCCAATCAAAATGATCTCTTTTGAAGCGCACGTTTTATTGAGTACTTTTGAATATAACGCGATCAACGATAATAGGCTTGAAGATTTCAGATATATCCAAGCATAGAGAATAACGGCGTTCTCCGGCTTATGAGAAAAACTAATCGTAGGGTCTCAGCTGCGTTTGATGAATTGCACACAATGTTTCTGTATAGCACATCATGTTACCAAAAAGAAACTAAAGCATTCACTTCATTCTCTGGAGGTTGCTTCGTGCGACTGCCAAACTTTGAAATCATCAAGTATGATATCAAAAAGCAAAATAATAGATTCTGCGAATATTTCCTTCTATTCCCATCACTTCTTCTCAACTGATTTTCACTTCAGAAAGAGTTTGTGCAAATTCTTTCATTTCCGGCAATCTGCCCTTCAAGTTCTTTCCTCTCTATTATAATGAGTTCAAATTCATCACCATATTCCATGCCGCACCTGAATAAACTTTCTCTGCCAGCTCTACCCGTTTTTCGAACTTTGATATGTTTTTGCTTGTGCCAACAAAGCCTTTCCTGAAAGCTAGCCTGCACGAGGCATGAAACTCCCTGTATAATTCTCACAATAATCGAAGAAATGAGACAGGAATATCGCGTTGTCCCAGGAAATTATATAGAGAACTATTCGCTTTCAAACCACCAAAAACATACAATTCAGCAACTATCTTCTATCGGAATAAAACGAGAAGATTGCTTCGTTTCATTTCCTTGTTCATCTATGCTAATGAGGCGTAAACTTCAAAATGATTGTCTTTACGTTCCATCAATCCTGGATTAAACAAATAGAAACTCCTTTTTCATAAATCTTCCTCCATCTCATTTGTAAAACAGAACTCAAAAATAGCTACAATTCGTACATAGACCTTTCTTCACTATAGGCGGGCATATCCTGTTCTAGTAATCTTACAGATGTCTTGCTGAATTAAAGCAATATTTTCGCGATCCCATCTGTCAATACTACTTCCGATGTCTTTCTAAAGCTCAGGATGAGTTTCAACCTCCTTTCCACCCCATTAATACCATGCTGTTCGAAAACTATACATATAGTATTTCAGCTGCCATTCATGCCTATGCAACCTGTTACGACTTTTAATCTCATGAATAACTTTCATTCCAGACATCATAGTAATCTACTTTTGTGCCAATCTCATCGCAACTTCTTCTATACTTCATCGAGCGCTGTGGATAACTATCTTCATGCTTATCAGTTTGCCTTCATCACACCAAGTCCGAATTATGTTCCATATTTATGCCATTAGCAAAACAACCATAACTTTCGCCCTATAAAGCTGATAATAATTAAAATGAGTTCCGGTAATAATCATAGAAAAATATCTCCCTTTTATTTGTTTTCTGTATCTGAAAATACTAAACCGCCTTCATCATATTTTACCTATTGATTACAAATTGTTTTTATACTTATAATCTGTTTTATCCCCATTCTTTGAATATACAAATGTTTTCTGTTCAGTATTTCCTTCACATGTATAGTAAACCTACGTTTACTAATAGACACTAATAGTCCTCGGCTGACAAATTGAAGATTAGCTATTCTATTTTGATATTCTGGTACCAATGCAGCAGGAATAACTTTCTTATCATCAAATTGTTTATAAAAATTCTTCCTCTCTTTCTGCAGAATATTCCAATGGATGAAGTCTTTTCTTTCACATAAATCTTCAAAACAAAATTTTCGTCATCATCTTTCTTGTTCTTCTTCTGACCAACAAGGATAAACAACATCTATCAATGTTTGTAATTTATCTCTTGGATTATACCACCTCATCTTGCTCTATTTGTTTCAAGACATCCAATGTCCTTTCTACTCCTCCCGCATTTTATAGATATATTTATCGCATCACTTTCTTTCCCTTGAATACATAGCAAGGACAAATTCCTTTTTCTCGTTTTCTATTAACCCTCCCAAAACGCTGTAAAAGAGCATCAAGAGGTGCTGGAGCTGTATAAATAAGATCAACTACATCCAGGCTTATTTCTGTAAGCTTGTGTACCAACCAAAGTGACACATCATCTTCTTTCAATTTCACTTCATTCTTAAATCTATCTTCCGCACAAAGCGTCCATCAAGTAGAACTGAAGCAGTGCAGATATTTATAAACCAGTTTTGAGACTCATCGACAGTATTACATACAAGCAAGAACTTTCTTACCTTTGATTGATATCCACTTGCATATTATCTAAATAATCTATCAACAAACCATCCAAGCAAAATAGATGATGTCGTCTAAATGAAGATAAAGTTTGTTTTCATCCTGATTTCTTGATAAGGACCCTATAACAGATACTATTTTGCATCTCATAAAAGTTAGCAAAGTTGCTGTCAATATATGTACTCTGACACTTTCAAATATTGAACAGCAAATGATAATAGCACTATTATCTGAGCAAAACTGGCCTCATAAAGCATAGTATTTTCGTCAATGATAAAATAACCTCCACTCCATTCAAAGATACCTTTTTCAAAACCTTTAATTCCAGATACTTTAGTAATTGAATGGCGTAACTATCTTCAAAAGGCGTGCCATCAGACTTAAAGTCTTCTACTTGCTTTTGAAGTTCGATAGTATCTATAGAATTATTTTCCATTTGCAGATTCAAATGCACTTAGATTTCCATGTAGTAATCCAACTTTTCTTGAAGAATACCGTACAGAAAATTCAAACGCTCATACATTGCATTTATGGAGCTGTATAAGGTAGATATATAGTAAACTCTTCCCTTGCCTCGATGTTCCTAATTGGTTTTCAGCCAAGCAAGAGCAGCTTCGTCTTTCCCGCCCCCGTAGGTGCATTAAAGGATAACACTATATGGGGCCTTCGCATCTCGTAACTGATGGGCTAAAGAAAAGTGTATTTATAGTAAGTCAAAATCTGCCATCTCCAACTGGTACAAGTATTTTATACCTGCAGAAGCCATATGTCGCACTGTTTATTGCACCAACAAATAATATATTTTACTATAGTTTTTCTTCAAGACATTTTTATTCTTAGCTAATCAGTGCATACTCTTTAGAAACAAGGAACATCTTTTTGTAATAAGGTTCAGTTCATATCTGTTTAATATTTTCCTTATTTCTTCATAATATAAATTTATTACATTCATCAGCATGCAACAAACCTTCTTCATCCCAATCTTCATCATTATAATAATTACGATTGACAAAATCAAAAAGATCACCACAACGACTTATGATGCTAGACACCCAAATGACACTAAATTCTTTTCTGATTCTGATAAATTAGAATTATGAATAAAATAAATGAAAACAACTCATGTCGCTGATGATGACACAAAGATGCCTTACCCAAAAGTACTTTTTGAAACTCAACTATGTCCTTTACTGTATCATGCATTATAAGGCTCTTTCAACAATATTCCAGTTTTTCGTTTTCAACAGGAATATTGGGTATAACCATTGACAACTGCCTACAAATAGAAGGCAGTCATCAATGTATCATTCAGAATATCTTTGGATTTGATTTTGCAAGAAGGATTGAACGTTCCATTTTTACTTTTCTTTTCCTAACCTTAAATGATGCATATAAATATCAACATCTTCCCCATTGATACCTATCACCAATGCACTAGATTTGTTGAAAAATCATCACTATTACATCCAATAACAGAGTGAGCTTCACGTGACAACATTCCTCACGAGGAATAGTATTCGTGAAAATGCTGGCAAAAGCTTTGTATTGTACCAGGTAGAAAATTACTATTAAAAGCAACTATCTGCCCTTTTATTTTTACTCGCATTATTGACCTCTTTCAAATCTGACAATACAATATCTTCTATGGTTGCCAAGTCGCAACTTCTACCAAGAAGAATCTGAAAACAGAGGTCTGGAAATATTCTACAAAGTTTTATCTATGATATATATATATAAAGTATTATCGAATAGGAATTGTCTATTTATAACATTCAGATTTTACCTGTTTTTAGTGGTACCTTTATCATATTCCATTTGATAAATAGTTTCCAAATCATTGATATTACCGATAACTAAAATAATATCCAATCTCCATATCTGCATGATTAAGATAGCGCCCCTGCACAAGCATTCATAAGTCCTAATATGGTGTCAAAGGTACTAAAGTTGGCTGATAACCTGATATTATATTAGGATATCTACAAACTGCAGTCATGCCGATATTTTTAATACTGAAAACCTTCATTATTCTCTGTTGTGTCTTAACTTCTTTTTATATATTCATCAACAGTAATATTTACAGATTGATGAACCACAATATCATTAAAAATCAGAGACTAACGCCAAATCCCATCATACTCATCGAAAAGCTACTACGTCTACCAATATGAGTTTCTAAAGTGTCTTTGTAATCTGCTTCAAAACTTGTCTCAAAGCCTTCTATATTCTAAAACAACTCGTTCATTCGTTCACCAACATTCTTCACTATGTGTGAGAACGGATTACCTGTACTCGATGTAACCAAAATAATTAGCTTTTCAGGTGCATCTCCATGACTTTGTCTGCATAGCACCACCACTGATATTTTTCAATGTTGCAATAGTATCTGCTATAGCTCCTTTTCTCACATGCTGAGATGCAATGTTTCCTTTCCCAAACAAAATCATCTATTTCTACAGCACCATTCTCAATAGCTTTTTCCTTTTAAATCATCTGATAGATTCCTATAACCAGTACGATTAGAATCTGAAAAAGTTGAAATTGCATTTATATGTCAAAGAGAACATTCCTTTCTCATAACTGCTATATTCTTGCTTTACAAAAGGACGGCATCCTCTTGACGTGACAGTACTCGACCAGTTCATGAAGCTGGACGTGTCGCTGCTACAGATATCAAAAGCAGAATTTTCAATGGAGAGCCCTTTGTAACTGGTTATATTCTTTGTTTTCTTCTTTCCCTTTTTCATCTTCATTTGTTTTCCTGATGCAGCACTGACTATAACCAAACACATCATCATCCCGGATAGTCACTGGGATTAGCATTAGTAAATGCAATAGACTTGTCTCTCGTTACTGGAGAAAGCGTCCAACCATGTACATATTGTAGTTTCTCTCCACCAATATCGCCAGAGCTTGACCAGAGACATACAATAATTTTAGCCCATCCTTGTAAATAGATTTTGTCTTTACTGCATTATCAAAATGAAGTTTGTACTTTTTCCCTCATTATTTAGGCTACAACATCACATCTAACAATACAAATCCTTGAACATTTAAATTTCTTTCCATATCTTTTTGATATTTTAATTGCTAGAAACTCCATTATCGTTATTCATATCCTGATGCATCTGATGCAATCGTTCATAATCTATCAATAAAACATCGGCATTTCCTTCGGGAATCAAATCAGGGAATAAATAGTCTGCATACTCATTTACTGTGACTATTGCATCTTCATTTCCTTCTTCATAGATCTTTGTATAATGTCTTTTAAAACTAAAACGTCTCAGTAAATAAAGAAATTTGTAACGCCATCTAACTTTTGAATAGCCTTTTCTATTTCTGATTATCATTATGCTACATGATAAAATCTGCTATTTGCTCAATTTTATCAATGGTTTCTCATATGTCTTATTTTACTAGTGTATATCTAACTATTTCAAAACCTTTACTAAATCCGTTCTACTAAAAGATAACAAGTAAGGAATACGATTTATTATTTAACAAATAATCATAAATAACATTACCCCAATACTGGTATTCTTCAAGGGGCAACTATCGCCTTCTGCTTCTTATTCTGTACTTCATAACAATCAATATCCTCACTATATTTTACACCTATAGTAATAGTGTCGCACAAAAATTATGCCAGAAATCCTTATACTGAATCTTTTGCATTAAACTATAAATTGCAAGGTTTGGAAAGGTAAATTATAGATAGACGACTGGGTGGAAAGCTCCAAAATTTATAAAAATGATACATTACCAAATTTCTTTGTATCATCAAATATATTGGCTGAATCCATAATTACATAATCAGCATAGCTAAATAAAGAGTGGTACTCGGATTATTTGCCTTTGCTCTTTATTTATGGGTACAAATTATTATATGCAACCGCTGATAAATTTTTCTTTGCAGATTTTCTGAGTAAAAGCAGAAACGCAATCTCAGAGTATTACCACTTTAATAAAAGCTATTTTGTCACTGTCATACATGCTGACCAATGCAAAAGAAAGCATGGCTACACCTCTCAGAAAGTGAACAAAGTCCTTCTTCAAAGGCCTGATGGGTGAAATCAGAGAGTTCGGGGATCCTCCTAAGCGCATATTATCCCTTACCTGCAGGACAAGACATACGATACTTTGACATATGGCCTCTTTTCAAACTCCTCAATAGTCCACGAGAGTTTTCTGTTTCAGCTTTCTTCTTTTGTTCGATCTTAAAACGCATGCTGAAGTAATTCTCGAATTTAAGAATGAATCAATTTCTTCGCATACTCCACCTATCAACATAGACTGATTTCGTTGTACAACGATCAGCTTTCTAATATATCTAAATCTGGAAAATGAGAAGCAGAATTCTTCTAAGGCAAAAGCTCACTGCACTCAACAAAAGGATCTCCTGTCATCTCCAAAAGAGACTTATGAATCCACACATTTCTATACGTCTTTCGTGACACTATTTATGGCCTCTATAAACTCAAAACCTTGAGACGCACATCGCCCAAACCTCTCCTCATAGGCGATCTTTCATCAATTCCCATCGAGACTCAAGCGGAAATCATGGCGGAACCACAGACGCGAGTCTGCTCGGGAGTACCAGCCTTGATTGTCGCGGGACAGGCGACATGCGAGCAGCAACTCAAACTCAAATGGAAGAAACATCCTCCCGTAAAAGTGACCATCACAAAGGCAGCGATCGTAACGTGCAAGGAGACTCAGTCAAACCTCCTCATAGTAACGTCTAAAGGAGAAGCTATTTGCACATTATCTCTCTCTCCTGAATACAGATAAGAAGAATTTCAACGAAAAGTCATCGTTTCTTCTAACGTCACAAGAGACAAGCTTTCAAACGCACAACCACATCCACAGCTACCCGATACGCCCTATTTCCAATCACCACATGCGCACAGTTGGCAGGCAGCATGCACAAACCCCGCCGTGCTCTTCTCTGGCGGAGACTGCATTGCCACCATTCCAATCCCATCTCCCATTATATCGCCACACTGAACGCTCCTCATACATGCGATATTTCTCTAAATTGAAAACGCGAATAGCAAAACAACCCGAAATCAAGCTCATTGTGGCTGAAGCCGTTCGTCTGTGCAACCACGCCGAGTAAAGACTTTTATCGGCATTCGACAATATCTTATATAACCGCAGAGTGTTCATACTGATAGTTGATTGGCAAACAAACACCAGACTGCGGTCTACTCGAAAAATAATCTTAAATTTCATGTATTCGAAGGTTTCTCGTTTTCGTTATTTTCGACCTCTAAGATACTGTTTTGTGATAATATCAAAATTAATCCATGTCTTTTGTAAGTATTTCAACAAAAGGTTTCAATTATGCGTATTTTTTAAGCGAATTGGAACTAAAATTAATAGAAAATAAACTATTACACGTCAAGCAATACAAACACGGTAAATTATCAATCTGAAAGTAGAACAAATCAATTCGGCATACACGGAAACACCAAACCATTCGGGAAACGACTTTCGTCATGCGCGGAAACTTCAAACCTTTGCGGAATGATTTGCGGGCCT
>BNJV01000842.1_pt1 | contig 54491 bp, 63 predicted proteins | sample 8540591 | NCBI WGS metagenome assembly BNJV01 (sample SAMD00202457, study PRJDB9452) | human saliva metagenome | host: Homo sapiens | reverse complement strand
GCCACGAGTTAGAGGTTAAAGAGGCAAAACATACTATCAGATTGGTAGATGGCGATAAGAACATTAATTATGGCGAAACTACCAAGAATGTTAATGTATACCTCAAAGACGGCGAAGAAGTTGTTGATAAATATGAAGGTATAACAAATATTACATCAACTGATTTAGCGATGCGGGTAATATTGTTGTAAAACTATTATTTAAATGGAAGAAAGGGTACTGCTAATGCATTCTGTATCAAATACAGATGTGGCTTTTAAATGGGAATATTTCGCTTACTCCTACAAAGATCCTGATGATGCAACCCTGTCAAAGTATATTGTACAGAGATTCTTTGATTGAAGGCAGAGTATCAAAAAGGCGAATGCTAAAGGTGACAGTACTGTTGTAAGTTATGCTAGACGGATAAGATATCAAGAGGTTGGACTTTTGAACGCTATGAGTATATGCCTAAGACAAATAGCGTAGTTGACGAAATAAAGTTAGAATACAATACTAGACAGTATTTCTCAATTATTGAGAAAAAGCACTGTATTATGCCCAAAAATAATTTTAGCACAGAAGGGTCAAGGTTGACCGTTTTTAGAAATGGGACACCCGGTGGGTGCTAAGACACGTTCTGTTGCAGAAAGATACCTCAAAGAGAGAATCAACGATGATTGGGTAAAACAGAATATGATTTGGTCTGTAGTTGGTGGGAAATTGTACAAGGCGTGTATTATGCTTACATATAGCCGGGAAATATCCAATAATGCAACTACAAGAAGAATCAGATATGCTATTTCCAGCTAATTTTAAGACTCATGAGGAGAAAGGTAACTCAAAATACTGGTAGTGCCTGATAATTCACTGATGTTATGATTTTTGCATCTAATGGTATCTGTCTCAGCCTCTTGCTTTTGGTTACTTTGATGATGGAAAACACAAAAAGAAGAGTTAAGAAGACTTGGCTTAATGTACCTAATTTTGAATGCAAATCTCAGAAGAGTGTAGAAGTAACAAAGAAGTGGATTGGAAATATAAAGGCTGATTCTGTAAACGTTACCCTTAAGACAACTGACGGTAATGTTGTTGAATCAAAGAGAATCACAAGTGAAGACGGCTGGAAGGCTACATTTTTGGTCCTTATGATAAGTATGACGCTTCCGGAAAAGAAGTAAAGTACAACATTGATGAGACAAAGGTAGACGGATATAACTCAACTATCACTGGTGATGATAACAATGGTTTTGTTATTACCAATACAGAAACAACCAAGATTAAAGTTGTTAAGAAATGGTTTGGTAAGATTGCTGACTCTATAACTCTTGTACTTAAGGATGCTAAGACAAACAAGGTTATTGAAGAAAGAACAATTAACAAAGCAGACCTTCCTAACGGCAACAGCGATACCTGGGAAATCGTTTTTGAAGCGCCCTAAGTATGACTCTTCAAAGAATGAAATCAAGTATACTGTTGATGAAGCAAAACAGAAGGGCTATACAGTAAAGGCTCTTTGTGATGATACCAATGGTCACACAATCATCAATATTGAGCGTAAAGAACTAAAGGTTATTAAGAAGTGGATTGGACCTGTTGGTTCTGAAATTACAATTAATGTAAGAGATGCATCTAACAACGCACTTATTAAGAAAGTAACAGTAGATAAGACCTACAAGGGTCTTCAGGAGCTTTTTGACAAGAAGAATAACATTACTACTTGGATTATTCCTATAGAAGTAGACAAGTACACTGATACTGGCTGCTGAGATATCTTATGAAGTTGAAGAAGTTAAGATGCCTAACTATGTCGGTACAGTAGAGAAAGATACCGATGATCAGTTTACTATCGTAAATGTTCCATCTGTTAGCTTCAGCGGTAAGAAGAACTGGGTAAACAGAGAAGGAAAGCCTGGTCAGGTAGGTAATAGAATCATTGTTCACTTGATGAAGGAAGGTTCTACACAGCCTGTTGAGACTAAGGTATTAAATAAGTCTGAATATGTAGGTAAAACTACATGGGATTTTACATTTAAGCCTGTTCCTTTATATGATGATAACGGTAGGGAAATCAAGTACTACGTAGAAGAGGAAGCTGTACAGGGTTATGAGAAGGCTGTAATCACAAAAGATTCAGCTGGAAACTTCGTTATCAATAACAAGGAAGAGCATAAGAACGAAAAGATAAACATCAAGGTTACAAAGAAATGGTTGAATAACAATGGGTGAAGCAGGAATCCCTGCCGGTCCTATTGAAATCGCTCTTAAGAACGGCTCAAAGGTAGTTCAGAAGCAGACCATCAATCTTGGTGCTGATAAGTCAGTTTGGGAATTTACCTTTAACGACGTTGATAAGTATGATGATAAAAAAATCAGCCTATCAAGTATTCTGTAACAGAAACCGCTTTAGACGGTTATGAAACAGAAATCACAGGTAATCAGGATAGTGGCTTCGTTATTACAAACAAGAAATTACCTGAACCAAAAGAGAAAATTAAGATTATTAAGAAGTGGATTGGAAGAGTTGGTGACTCTATTACAATCACAATTAAGAATGCTAATACTAAAGAGGTTCTTGACAAAGTAACAGTTACCAGAAATACTAAGGGCTTTGTTGAGAGGAAAGATCCTTCACAGCCAAACGTTACAATATGGGAAGTTCCATATGAAGTTAATAAGTTTGATGCTTCACGCACACCTATAGAGTACAGTGCTGAGGAGACAGCTTTAGAAGGCTATAACACAACTGTTTCAAAAGACAGCAACACTCAGTTTACTATAACCAATACTGAAAAGGTTAAGGTTAAGGTATACAAGACCTGGGTTGGAGAGGTAGCTACGAATGCAACAATTCAGTTGTTAAACGGCACTCTTCCTTATGCTACAAGAACCATAGATGAGACTTTTGCTATAAAGACCAAATACCTGGGAAGTGACATTTTGAAGCTCCTAAGTACGACACTCAGGGCAGAAAGATTGATTACACTGTAACAGAAACAGCTATATCCGGTTACATTGCAAAGGTTATCAAAGCCAATGATGGAAGCTTCACAATTGTCAACACAAAGACAAAAAAAGAGAAGTACAAGATTGTAAAGAACTGGATAGGTAAAGAGGGCGATCAGATCACTGTTCGTTTTAAGGATAAAGCTACAGGAAAAGAGCTTTTTGTTAAAACAATACACAGAAATGACCCTGATCTTAAGAGAACTACATATGATGCAACACCTGGTTATGTTACCTGGGAAGTGTCTGTTGACCTTGACAAATACGGTGTTAATGGAGACAGCATAAGCTACACAGTGGATGAAGATCCAATACCTGGCTACAACACATATATTTACAAACCGGGTGTAGAAACTGATAAGTATGGTTATATCTGTGATAGGTTTATCATTGAAAACAGAGAGACAGTAGCTTACAAGGTTACCAAGAAATGGTTTGGTAAGATAGGCAATGATATTACTGTAGTACTTAAAAACGGTGAACAGGTTATAGAGACCAAGACTATGTCTAAGGCAGACCTCAAAGCCGGTACAAACAATGAGTGGGAAGTTACTTTTGCCCCTGTTGAAAAGTATGACAGATGGGGAAATGCATTTAGGTATTCAGTTGAAGAGATTACTTCTCCTGGCTCTGGATACACCAATAAAGTAATTGACCATAAAGATGGCAACATTACTATTATAAACACCGAAAACACTGAAATTATCGTTAACAAGAGATGGATTCGTAAGGTAGGTCACGAAGTTAAGCTTAAGTTAATGAATGGTGAAAGAGGTTGTTGAAGAGCAGACATTATATGCACCTCCTGTTAAGAATGCACAGGGTTGGGAAACTAGATTTATAGTTCCTAAGTATGATGATAATGGCAATTTAATTCATTATACAGTAACAGAGGTGGCTATCAGAGGCTATAAGGCTGAGATAACCGGAGATGCTAAGAACGGATTTACAATTACCAATACCAATGATGAAAAGGTTAAGGTTAAGGTAAATAAGAAGTGGCTTGGCAAGATTGGTGACAAGGTAACTCTTTCCTTGATGGAAGGCACAAGAGTTGTAGAAACCAAGACAATTGATGCTTCATCAGCAAAAGAAGGCGACCCAAGTACTTGGGAAGTTTCATTCGAAGCACCTATGTACAGCTTAAACGGCTCTAGAGCTCTTTATACTGTAACAGAGGCTGCAATCGAAGGATACAAGGCTGATATAAGCGGAACTAAGTCAGAAGGATTTACAATTACCAATATAAGTACAGAAAAGATCAAGATAAAGGTAGATAAGAAGTGGCTTGGTAAGGTAGGCTCACAGATTACCCTTAAATTGATGGATGGTACAGATGTTGTTGATACAAAGACAGTAGATGCATCAGCAGCTAAGGACGGAGATCCAAATACCTGGGAAGTAGAATTTGAAGCACGTAAGTTTGACGACACAGGTAGAGAAATAGTTTATACAGTTAAGGAAGAAACAGTACCTGGTTATGAGACTAAGGTAAGCGGAAATCAGAAGGATGGCTTCACTATTGCCAACAGAGACACTGAAAAGATCAAGATTAAAGTTGATAAGAAGTGGATTGGCAAGGCAGCATCTGAGATTAGCATTTCCTTAATGGATGGTTCTAAGGTTGTTAGCACTAAGAGAGTAAATGACACATTTGCTAAGGCAGGAGCTGTCAATACTTGGGCAGTAACCTTTGAAGCAGATAAGTATGATGAAAACGGTAAAGAAATTGCTTATACAGTAACAGAGTCAGCAATTGCAGGCTATGATGCTAAGGTAAGCGGAAACAAGAAAGACGGATTTACAATTACCAACACAAACACTGAAAAAGTTAAGATTAAAGTTGATAAGAAGTGGCTTGGTAAGGTAGGTTCACAGATTACAGTAGCACTTTTAGATGGCACCAAGGTTGTTGATAGGAAGACAGTAGATACATCAGCAGCTAAGGACGGCGACGCTAAGACTTGGGAAGTTTCATTTGAAGCACCTAAGTATAGTGAAGACGGAAGAGAAGTAGTATATGCAGTAACAGAGTCAGCAATCGCAGGCTATAAGGCTGAAGTAAGAGGAGATCAGGCTACAGGATTTACCATTCTCAATAAAGACACTGAAAAGGTTAAGATCAATGTTAACAAGAAGTGGCTTGGTAAGGTAGGTTCACAGATCACCGTTAAACTTATGAACGGCACTAAGGTTGTTGATACAAAGACAGTTGATGCACGTCAGCTAAGGACGGCGATGGCAAGACTTGGGAGCTTTCATTTGATGCTGATAAGTATGATGAAGCAGGTAATGAGATTACTTATACAGTAGCAGAGGAAGCAGTACCAGGTTATGAAACAAAGGTAAGCGGCAATCAGAAGGATGGCTTTACAATTACCAATAAAGACACCGAAAAGGTCAAGATTAAGGTTGACAAGAAGTGGCTTGGTAAGGTAGCTAATGAGATTACCGTATCCCTTATGAATGGTACTAAGGTTGTAGGTACAAAGACAGTAAATTCAACATTTGCTAAATCAGGCGATGCTAAGACTTGGGAAGTTATTTTTGAAGCAGACAAGTATGACAATGCAGGTAAGGAAATAGCTTATACAGTTACAGAGTCAGCAATCAGCAGGATATAAGGCAAGTGTAAGCGGAAATCAGAGTGCAGGATTTACTATTACCAATAAAGACACCGAAAAGGTTAAGATTAAGGTTGACAAGAAGTGGCTTGGTAAGGTAGGTTCACAGATTACCGTTAAGCTTATGAACGGCACTAAGGTTGTTGATACAAAGACAGTTGATGCTGCGTCAGCTAAGGATGGCGATGGCAAGACTTGGGAGCTTTCATTTGATGCTGATAAGTATGACGAAGCAGGTAATGAGATTACTTATACAGTAACAGAGGAAGCAGTAGCAGGTTATGAGACAAAGGTAAGCGGAAATCAGATATCAGGATTTATCATTACCAATAAAGACACTGAAAAGGTTAAGATTAAGGTTGACAAGAAGTGGCTTGGTAAGGTAGGTTCACAGATTACCGTTAAGCTTATGAATGGCACTAAGGTTGTTGGTGAAAAGACAGTTAACGCATCAGCAGCTAAGGATGGAGATGCTAAGACTTGGGAAGTTTCTTTCGAAGCTGACAAGTATGATGAAGCAGGAAAAGAAATAGCTTATACAGTAACAGAGTCTGCAATTGCAGGTTATGAAGCAAGTGTAAGCGGAAACGCAAAGACAGGATTTACACTTATCAACAAGGATACTGAAAAGGTTAAGATTAAGGTTGATAAGAAGTGGCTTGGCGGAGTTGCAGATCAGGTAACTATTTCATTATTAAATGGTACAATACCTTATGCAACAAAGACAATAGACGCATCAGCAGCTAAGTCAGGGTGATGCTAAGACTTGGGAAGTAACATTTGAAGCTCCTAAGTACAATGCACTTGGCGAAGAGATTGCTTATACAGTAACTGAGGCAGCTGTATCCGGATATAAGGCAGCGGTAAGCGGAGACCAGAAGAATGGCTTCACAATTACCAATACTCAGACCGGAACAGAGAAGTTCAAGGTTATCAAGAGATGGATTGGTGCAGAAGGTGACAAGATTACCGTACGCATCAAGGATGCTGATACAGGAGCTGAACTCCTAGTTAGAACCATCAATAAGACAGATGCTGACCTTAAGAGAATAACAGATCCTTCAAACCCTAATGTAACAATTTGGGAAGTACCTGTTGAGCTTGATAAGTTCGATTCTGTAGGAAGAAAGATTACTTACAGCGTTGACGAAGAGAAATTACCTAACTATGGTAAGACTATCGTTAAGAGCAGTGAAGGCTTTACCATTACCAACACAGAAGAGGTTTCCTTCAAGGTAACTAAGAAGTGGCTTGGTAAGGTAGGTAATGAGATTACATTAACTCTTAAGAGCGGAGATAAGGTTCTTGAAACCAAGAAGGTTACAAGTGCTGATCTTAAGACTGGTACAAACGATACATGGGAAGTTACATTTAAGGCTGTTCCAAAGTATGATAGCTTAGGACATATGATCAACTACACAGTTGACGAGCAGGATGTAGCTAACTATGAAAAAGAATGTAGTAAACAATAACAACGGAAGCTTCACCATTACTAACACTGAAAAGACTGTAATTAGAGTTGATAAGAAGTGGCTTGGTAAGGTAGCTAATGAAGTAACCGTTAAGTTAATGAATGGTACAGAAGTTGTTGGTGAGAAGACAATTAACGCATCAGCAGCTAAGTCCGGAGATGCAACAACTTGGGAAGTTTCATTTGAAGCACCTAAGTATGGCAAGGATGGAAAAGAAATAGCTTATACTGTTACAGAGTCAGCAATCGCAGGCTATGAGGCAAGTGTAAGCGGCAATAAGAACGAAGGCTTCACCATTACCAATAAAGACACTGAAAAGGTTAAGATTAGAGTTGACAAGAAGTGGCTTGGTAAGGGTAGGCGAGAAAGTTACACTTTCCTTATTGAATGGTAGTGAAGTTGTTGATACAAAGACAGTAGATGCAGCGGCAGCTAAGGCCGGAGAAGCTAACACTTGGGAAGTTTCTTTTGAAGCACCTAAGTACGGCAAGGATGGCAAGGAAGTTACATATACTGTTACAGAGTCAGCAATAGCAGGCTATAAGGCAGAGGTAAGTGGCAACCAGGCAGCAGGATTTACAGTTACTAATGCAAGCACTGAAAAGGTTAAGATTAAAGTTGACAAGAAGTGGCTTGGTAAGGTAGCAGACAGTGTAACTGTTAAGTTAATGAACGGTACACAGGTTGTTGAAGAGAAGACAGTTGCTAAGACAGGCGAAGAGAAGACTTGGGAGTTATCATTTGAAGCACCTAAGTATGATGCAGCCGGTAGAGAAATAGCTTATACAGTAACAGAGTCAGCAATCGCAGGTTATAAGGCAGAAGTAAGCGGAAGCCAGTCTGCAGGATTCGTAATTACCAATAGAGACACTGAAAAGGTTAAGATTAAGGTAGACAAGAAGTGGCTTGGTAAGGTAGCAGACAGTGTAACTGTTAAGTTAATGAACGGTACACAGGTTGTTGAAGAGAAGACAGTAGCTAAATCAGGCGATGCAAAGACTTGGGAGTTATCATTTGAAGCACCTAAGTATGATGAAGCAGGCAATGAGATAGCTTATACAGTAACAGAGTCAGCAATCGCAGGATATAAGGCAGAAGTAAGCGGAAGCCAGTCTGCAGGATTTGTAATTACCAACAGAGACACTGAAAAGGTTAAGATTAACGTTAGACAAGAAGTGGCTTGGTAAGGTAGCAGACAGTGTAACTGTTAAGTTAATGAACGGTGCACAGGTTGTTGAAGAGAAGACAGTAGCTAAATCAGGCGATTCAAAGACTTGGGAGTTATCATTTGAAGCACCTAAGTATGATGAAGCAGGCAATGAGATAGCTTATACAGTAACAGAGTCAGCAATCGCAGGATATAAGGCAGAAGTAAGCGGAAGCCAGTCTGCAGGATTCGTAATTACCAATAAGGACACTGAAAAGGTTAAGATTAATGTTAACAAGAAGTGGCTTGGTAAGGTAGGCGACAGGATTACAGTTAAGTTTATGAACGGTAGTCAGGTTGTTGAAGAGAAAACAGTAGACGCCACATCAGCTAAGGCTAATGATGCAAAGACTTGGGAAGTTTCTTTTGAAGCAGACAAGTACGATGCAGAAGGCAATGAGATAACTTATACAGTAGTTGAGTCAGCGGTAGCAGGCTATGACACAAGTGTAAGCGGAAATCAGAAGACAGGATTTACAATTATCAACAAGGATACCGAAAAGGTTAAGATTAAGGTTGATAAGAAGTGGCTTGGAGGAGTAGCAGATCAGGTAACTATTTCCTTACTCAATGGTACAATTCCTTATGCTACTAAGACAATCAATGCATCAGCAGCTAAGTCAGGTGATGCTAAGACTTGGGAAGTTACATTTGAAGCACCTAAGTACAACGCACTTGGCGAAGAGATTGCTTATACAGTAACTGAGGCAGCTGTATCCGGATATAAGGCAGCGGTAAGCGGAGACCAGAAGAATGGCTTTACAATTACCAATACTCAGACCGGAAAAGAGAAGTTCAAGGTTATCAAGAGATGGGTTGGTGCAGAAGGTGATAAGATTACCGTACGCATCAAGGATGCTGATACAGGAGCAGAACTCCTTGTCAGAACCATCAATAAGACTGATGCTGATCTTGTAAGAATTACAGATCCATCAAACCCTAATGTAACAATCTGGGAAGTACCTGTTGAGCTCGACAAGTTCGATTCTGTAGGTAGAAAGATTACTTACAGTGTTGATGAAGAAAACGTACCTAACTACGGTAAGACTATTGTAAATAGCGAAAATAACTTCGTTATTACAAACACTGAGGAAGTTTCCTTCAAGGTAACTAAGAAGTGGCTTGGTAAGGTAGGCAACGAGGTAACTGTTTCACTTAAGAGCGGAGATAAGGTTCTTGAAACTAAGAAGCTTACAAGCGCTGATCTCAAGGCCGGAACAAACAACACATGGGAAGCTACATTCAAGGCTGTTCCAAAGTATGATAGCTTAGGACATATAATCAACTACACAGTTGATGAGCAGAATGTAGATGGCTATGTAAAAGAAATAACAAATAACAACAACGGAAGCTTCACCATTATCAACAACGAAAAGACTCAGATTAGAGTAGACAAGAAGTGGCTTGGTAAGGTAGCAGGCAGCGTAACCATTAAGTTAATGAATGGTACAGAAGTTGTTGAAGAGAAGACAGTAGCTAAGTCTGGCGATGCTAAGACCTGGGAAGTTTCATTTGAAGCACCTAAGTATGGCAAAGACGGCAATGCTATAGCTTACACAGTAACAGAAGCAGCAATCGCAGGCTATAAGGCTGAGGTTAGCGGAAATCAGAAGGATGGATTTGTCATTACCAATACAGACACTGAAAAGGTTAAGATTAGAGTAGACAAGAAGTGGCTTGGTAAGGTAGGTTCAGAGATTACCGTGAAGCTTATGAACGGTACTGAGGTTGTTGAGACTAAGACAGTAGATGCATCAGCAGCTAAGATCGGAAATGCTAAGACCTGGGAAGTTTCATTTGAAGCACCTAAGTATGGCAAGGACGGTAATGAAGTTGTTTATACAGTAACAGAGTCAGCAATTGAAGGCTATAAGGCTGAGGTAAGCGGAAATCAGGATGCAGGCTTTACAATTACCAATAAGGACACTGAAAAGGTTAAGATTAAAGTTGACAAGAAGTGGCTTGGTAAGGTAGCAAACCAGATAACCATTTCCTTAATGAATGGCACAGAAGTTGTTGAAGAGAAGACAGTAGATGCAACATCCGCTAAACAGGGCGATGCTAAGACTTGGGAAGTTACATTTGAAGCACCTAAGTACGACGCTAATGGCGAAGAGATTGCTTATACAGTTAAAGAGTCAGCAATAGCCGGTTATGAGTCAAATGTAAGCGGAAATCAGAAGGATGGCTTCACCATCACCAATAGAGACACTGAAAAGGTTAAGATTAAGGTTGACAAGAAGTGGCTTGGTAAGGTAGCCAACCATATAACCGTATCTCTTATGAACGGTAACAGAGTTGTTGAGTCAAAGACAGTTAACGCATCAGCAGCGAAAGCAGACGATGCAAGTACTTGGGAAGTATCATTTTGATGCAGCTAAGTATGATGAAGCAGGAAAAGAAATAGCTTATACAGTAACAGAGTCAGCAATTGCAGGATATGAAGCTAAGGTAAGCGGAAATCAGGCTGAAGGCTTTACAATTACCAATAAAGACACTGAAAAGGTTAAGGTTAAGGTTGACAAGAAGTGGCTTGGTAAGGCAGCAAACCAGATAACCGTATCCTTAATGAATGGTACTGAAGTTGTTGCAACTAAGACAGTAGATGCGGCGTACGCTAAGAACGGTGATGCTAAGACTTGGGAAGTAGAATTTGAAGCACCTAAGTATGGCAATGACGGTAAGGAAGCAGCGTACACAGTAACAGAGTCAGCAATCGCAGGCTATACAGCAGAGGTAAAGCGGAAATCAGGCTACAGGCTTTACAATTATCAACAGAGACAACGAAAAGGTTAAGATTAAACGTTGATAAGAAGTGGCTTGGCAAGGTAGCTAACGAGATAACCGTGTCACTTATGAATGGCACAAACGTTGTTGAATCTAAGACAGTAAATGCATCAGCAGCTAAGTCAGGCGAAGCAAAGACCTGGGAAGTTTCATTTGAAGCACCTAAGTATGATGCAGCAGGTAACGAGATAGCTTACACAGTAACAGAGTCAGCGATTGCAGGCTATGAAGCTAAGGTAAGCGGAAATCAGGCTACAGGATTTACTATTGTCAACAAAGATACCGAAAAGGTTAAGATAAAGGTTGATAAGAAGTGGCTTGGTGGAGTAGCAGATCAGGTAACTATCTCCTTAATGAACGGCAATGTACCTTATGCAACAAAGACAGTTGATGCATCAGCAGCAAAGAGCGGCGATGCTAAGACTTGGGAAGTTACATTTGAAGCACCTAAGTACAATGCACTTGGCGAAGAAATCGCTTATACAGTAACAGAGTCAGCAGTATCCGGATATAAGGCAGCGGTAAACGGCAACCAGAATAACGGTTTCACAATTACCAATACCCAGACCGGTACAGAGAAGTTCAAGGTTATTAAGAAGTGGATCGGTGCTGAAGGCGACAAGATTACAGTTCGCATTAAGGACGCTGATACAGGAGCTGAACTCCTTGTAAGAACTATCACAAAGACAGATGCTGATCTTGTAAGAATTACAGATCCTGCAAACCCTAACGTTACAATTTGGGAAGTACCTGTTGAACTTGACAAGTTCGATTCAGTAGGTAGAAAGATAACCTACAGTGTTGATGAAGAGAATGTTCCTAACTACGGTAAGACTATCGTAAGCAGCGAAAATAACTTCGTTATTACCAACACTGAGGAAGTTTCCTTCAAGGTAGATAAGAAGTGGGTTGGACAGGTAGGCAGTGAGATTACAGTTGTACTTAAGAGTGGAGAGAGAGTTCTTGAAACTAAGAAGGTAACAAGTGCAGATCTTAAGGCTGGTACAAACGATACTTGGGAAGTTACATTCAAGCCTGTTCCAAAGTATGATGCTTTCGGACACCTTATTAACTACACAGTTGATGAGCAGAATGTAGCTAACTATGTAAAAGAAGTAACAAACAACAACGACGGAAGCTTCACTATTACTAACACCGAAAAGACAGTAATTAGAGTTGATAAGAAGTGGCTTGGTAAAGTAGCTTCAGGTGTAGCCATTAAGTTAATGAATGGTTCACAGGTTGTTGATGAGAAGACAGTTAATGCATCAGCAGCTAAGTCAGGCGATGCTAGTACTTGGGAAGTTTCATTTGAAGCACCTAAGTATGGCAAGGATGGCAAGGCAATTGTTTACACAGTAACAGAGTCAGCAATCGCAGGCTATGAAGCAGAGGTAAGCGGAAATCAGGCTGAAGGCTTCACCATTACCAATAAAGACACTGAAAAGGTTAAGATTAAGGTTGACAAGAAGTGGCTTGGTAAGGCAGCTAACCAGATAACCGTAGCCTTAATGAATGGCACAGAGATTGTTGAGTCAAAGACAGTAGATGCTACAGCGGTTAAGGCCGGAGAAGCTAACACTTGGGAAGTTTTCATTTGAGGCACCTAAGTATGGTAAGGATGGCAAGGCAGTTGTTTATACAGTAACAGAGTCAGCAATCGCAGGCTATGAAGCAGCAGTAAGCGGAAATCAGGAAGCAGGCTTTACAATTACTAATACCAATACTGAAAAGGTAAAGGTAAAGGTAGATAAGAAGTGGCTTGGTAAGGTAGCTAACCAGATAACCGTATCTCTTATGAATGGCACAAACGTTGTTGAATCTAAGACAGTAGATGCTACGTCAGCTAAGAACGGCGATGCTAAGACTTGGGAAGTTTCATTTGAAGCACCTAAGTATGATGCAGCAGGTAATGAAATAGCTTACACAGTAACAGAGTCAGCGATCGCAGGCTATGAAGCAGCAGTAAGCGGAAACCAGAATAATGGCTTCACAATTATCAATAAGGATACTGAAAAGGTTAAGATTAAGGTAGATAAGAAGTGGCTCGGAGGAGTTGCTGATCAGGTAACTATTTCCTTAATGAACGGTTCTATACCTTATGCAACCAAGACAGTTGATGCATCAGCAGCTAAGTCAGGTGATGATAAGACTTGGGAAGTTACATTTGAAGCACCTAAGTACAATGCACTTGGCGAAGAAATCGTTTATACAGTAACAGAGTCAGCTATATCCGGATATAAGGCAGCGGTAAGCGGAGATCAGAATAATGGCTTCACAATTACCAATACCCAGACCGGAACAGAGAAGTTCAAGGTTATTAAGAGATGGATCGGTGCTGAAGGTGACAAGATCACAGTTCGCATTAAGGACGCTGATACAGGAGCTGAACTCCTTGTAAGAACCATCACTAAGACTGATGCTGACCTTGTAAGAATTACAGATCCAGCTAACCCTAACGTAACAGTTTGGGAAGTACCTGTTGAACTTGATAAGTTTGACTCAGTAGGAAGAAAGATAACCTACAGTGTTGATGAAGAGAACGTTCCTAACTACGGTAAGACTATCGTAAGCAGCGAAAATAACTTCGTTATTACAAATACTGAGGAAGTTTCCTACAAGGCAATTAAGAAGTGGGTTGGACAGGTAGGTAATGAGATTACGGTTGTACTTAAGAGTGGAGATAAGGTTATCGAAACTAAGAAGGTAACAAGTGCGGATCTTACAGCTAATACAAACGATACTTGGGAAGTTACATTCAAGCCGGTTCCAAAGTATGATGCTTTCGGACACCTTATTAACTATACTGTTGATGAGGAGAATGTAGCTAACTATGACAAAGAAATTACCGATAATCACGACGGAAGCTTTACTATTACTAATACCGAAAAGGTAAAGGTTAAGGTAGACAAGAAGTGGATTGGTAAGGTAGGTAACCAGATAACACTTTCCTTAATGAATGGCGAAACAGTTGTTGATACTAAGACAGTAGATGCGGCGTCAGCTAAGTCAGACGATGCTAATACCTGGGAAGTTTCATTTGAAGCACCTAAGTATGGCAAAGACGGCAAAGTGCTATAGCTTATACAGTAACAGAGTCAGCAATAGCAGGCTATACTGCAGAGGTTAGCGGAAGTCAGGATACAGGCTTTACAATTACCAATATAAGTGATGAAAAGGTTAAGATTAAGGTAGACAAGAAGTGGATTGGTAAGGCAGCTAACCAGATAACACTTTCCTTAATGAATGGCGAAACAGTTGTTGATACTAAGACAGTAGATGCGGCGTCAGCTAAGCAGGACGATGCTAATACTTGGGAAGTTTCATTTGAAGCACCTAAGTATGGCAAAGATGGCAAGGCGGTAGTTTATACAGTAACTGAGGCAGCAATTGCAGGCTATAAGGCAGAGGTTAGTGGAAGTCAGGATGCAGGCTTTACAGTAACTAACACAAGCAACGAAAAGGTTAAGATTAAGGTAGATAAGAAGTGGCTTGGTAAGGTAGCTGAAAAGGTAACCCTTTCACTTATGAATGGCGCTAATGTTGTTGATTCAAAGACAGTAGATGCAGCTTCAGCAAAGGCTAACGATGCTAAGACTTGGGAAGTTTCATTTGAAGCACCTAAGTACGATGCAGCAGGCAATGAGATTGCATACACCGTAACAGAGTCAGCAATAGCAGGCTATGAGGCAAGTGTAAGTGGAAATCAGAAGGATGGTTTTACCGTATTCAACAAAGACACTGAAAAAGTTAAGATTAAGGTAGATAAGAAGTGGCTTGGTAAAGTTGCTGATGAAATCACTCTTACCTTAATGAACGGCGACATACCTTATGCAACAAAGACAGTTAATGCATCAGCAGCAAAGGCTGGCGAGGCAAATACTTGGGAAGCAACATTTGAAGCACCTAAGTACAATGCAGCTGGTGAGGAGATTGTTTATACCGTAACAGAGTCAGCAATCGCTGGCTATACAGCAAAGGTAAGCGGAAACCAGAAAGATGGCTTCACAATTACCAATACAGAGAGCGGCAAGAAGATCTTCAAGATCACTAAGAGATGGATTGGTGCTGAAGGCGATAAGATTACTGTTCGCATTAAAGACGCTAATTCAGGAGAAGAGCTCTATGTAAGAACTATTTACAAGACAGATGCTGACCTTGTGAGAATTACAGACCCAGCAAACCCTAACGTAATAGTTTGGGAAGTACCTGTTGAACTTGGCGCCTTTGATTCTGAAGGTAGAGTAATCACCTACAGTGTTGATGAAGAAAACGTACCTAACTACGGCAAGTCAATAGTAGTTACTGAGTCTGGCGTAACAATTACCAATACAGAGCTTGTATCTTACAAGGTTCTTAAGAAATGGATTGGTAAGGTAGGCGATGAGATTACAGTTTCATTCAAAGCTTGGTGATACAGTTCTTGAAACCAAGACAATAACTGGAGCAGCTCTCGTAGCCGGAACTGAGGACACTTGGGAAGTATCATTTAGTCCGGTTCCTAAGTACGATGAATTTGGACACGAGATTAAGTATACCGTGGATGAGCAGGATGTAGCGGGCTACGAGAAGCAGATAATCAATAACAACGACGGAAGCTTCACAATTATCAACAGAGAGACCCAACGCCTAATGACGAGAAGGTTGTAATTAAAGTCAACAAGCAGTGGGTTGGTAAGGTAAGCGATGAGATAACTGTATTCTTAATGAATGGCACAGATATTGTTCAGGCACAGACAGTAAATGCATCCGCTGCAAAGGACGGCGACCAGAATAACTGGGAGTTCTCTTTTGAAGCACCTAAGTACGATGCTGAAGGTAAGGAAATAGTTTACACTGTTATGGAGAAGGCATTAGACGGATACCTAACAGAGATAACTGGAAATCAGAAGGATGGTTTCGTAATTACCAACACAGAGAACCCAACACCACACGACGAAAAGATAACCATTAAGGTTGACAAGAAGTGGCTTGGTAAGGTAGCAGATGAGATAACTGTTTACTTAATGAACGGCGCAAGCGTTGTTGAAGAAAAGACAGTAAATGCATCAGCGGCTAAGGATGGAGATGAGAATACTTGGGAGTTAACATTTGAAGCACCTAAGTACGACAAAGATGGTAATGAAATAACTTACACAGTTGCAGAGGCTGCATTAGCAGGTTATACAACTGAAATAGTTGGAAATCAGAATGATGGTTTCGTAATTACCAACACAGAGAATCCAACACCTAATGATGAAAAAGTAACAATTAAGGTGGACAAGAAGTGGCTTGGTAAGGTAGGCGATAAGATTACCGTTTCCTTAATGAATGGCACACAGATTGTTCAGGTTAAGACAGTAGATGCATCAGCGGCAGTAAAGCGGAGATGCAGAATACTTGGGAGTTGACATTTGAAGCACCTAAGTATGACGCAGACCATAATGAAATAACTTACACAGTTGCAGAGGCTGAGTTAGAAGGCTACACAACTGAGATAAGTGGAAATCAGAAAGATGGTTTCGTAATTACCAATACTGAAAAAGCCAAATGACGAAAAGATTAAGATCAGAGTAGACAAGAGATGGCTTGGTAAGGTTGCAGGCGAGATAACCGTATCTGTACTCAAGGGTGACATCCCTTATGCAACAAAGACAGTAACTGCTTCAGCAATTAAGAACGGCGATCTTAATACTTGGGAAATGACATTTGATGAATTACCTAAGTATGATACAGCCGGCAATGAGATTGCTTATACAGTAACAGAGTCTGCAATATCCGGATATAGCACTACAGTAGAGGGAGATCAGAACCTTGGTTTCACAATTACCAATACTGAGACCGGATGCGAGCACTTCAAGGTAATTAAGAAGTGGGTTGGTGCAGAAGGCGATAAGATTACCATCCGCATTAAAGATGCAGAGACCGGAAAAGAACTCTATGTTAGAACTGTTTATAAGACAGACGCTGACATTACCAGAAAGTATCTCTTTGATAACCAGAACATTATTGTATGGGAAATACCTGTTGATCTTGACAGATTAGACTCTAAGGGTAGAAAGATTACCTACAGTGTTGATGAAGAAAACATACCTAACTATGGCAAGACAATAGGCGATGTTGAGTGTGGTGGTGTAACAATTACCAACACAGAGATGGTATCATACAAGGTAACAAAGAAGTGGTATGGTAAGGTAGGCGATGAGATTACTGTTTCACTCAAGCGTGGTGACGCAGTTCTTGAAACAAAGACAGTGACAGCATCAGCTCTTAAGGCTGGAACAACTAACACCTGGGAAGTTGCATTTGGCTCATATCCTAAGTATGACGGACTCGGACACGAGTTTAAGTATACAGTGGATGAGCAGGATGTAGCTAACTATACAAAGCAGGTAATTGACAACAATGATGGCAACATCACAATTACCAACTCAGAGAACGGAATTGTTAAGGTAACAAAGAAGTGGGATGGAGCTGTAGGAGCATTCATTACACTTAACATCAAGGATGGCGATAAGGTTGTTGCAACCAGAGTTGTAACAAAGGCAGCAGTTGCTTCAGGAGATGCTACTACCTGGACTACAGAGTTCGCACTTCCTAAGTATGATGAAACAGGTAAGGTAATAGATTACAGTGTAGATGAGGAAGACATAAGCGGATATACTAAGACAATAACAGGAAATACTCAGGATGGATTTGTAGTTCTCAATAAAGAGAAGCCATATACACCTGATATCCCTGTAATACCACCTACACCAGACATTCCTGATCCACAGATTCCACAGACTCCGCTGGATCCACAGAATCCGGACCCATTTGAACCACAGGTACCTATCAATCCGGACCCAACACCACAGGGAGTTCCAACTCGTCCGGCTGTAAGCACACCGGATCCAAAGAAAGCCTAATAAACCCTGGAGACGTTGTTACAATAGATGACGACGATACACCAAAGGGTTCAGTTGTAAAGGGCAAGAAGCCAAAGGGCAAGAATACCAACATTGAGGTTGGTGATGATAATCCACCTAAGGGCCTTCCTAAGACAGGAAGTACTGATGATATGGTATTCTATGCAAATGGTTGCGTACTGCTTCTCTTAGCAGGCTTGATGATGTTTAAGAAGAAGGAGAACGAATAATCCTAAGCAGAAAGCAAACAGATGCAGCCTGATGAACATTGTTGTGTAGATATTTTCCACATACACAGGGGAGGGTCCTTTTGCGGAAACGCAAAGGACCTTTCCCTACTTTTAAAATAATTCATCAAAGATGCAGTTAAGCTATATAAACAAGCACTAAAAAAGCACAAAGGACAAAATTAGTATATTAGACCTTAATCAGGTAATGACAAGTTGATAAATTTTATGAAATTGGATATAATTATATGTGTAATAAAATTTAACAAGCGGAGGAAACTTATGAAAAATCTATCAAAAAACTTGTTGCTTTTTCCTTTTGGTATTTGTACTTGCAGGGACTACAGTATCACCTATTATTGCAAGTGCAGCAAGAACAGGAAGAGTTCAGACGGTGGTTATGTATGTTGGTGAAGCCTATGAGTCAACTGACTTCACACAGGTTAAAAAGCATTAAAAAAATACTAACCAGTCCGTAGTCAAGACATCAAAGGACAAAAATAATAAGAAGGTTGTTTTTGAAGCCAAAAAGCAGGAAAAGCTAAGATAACCTATGTAACAAAGACCGGCACAGTAGTAATCAATGTAACTGTTAAGAAGTCAAAATTTGAATACAAATTTTTATAGGATTGGCAAGGGAGAAATACTTGTAGAAGTTACCAATAAGACCGGAGCTATATTTCAGGATGGTAAATTCAAGTACTCTCTAAAGGGCACAGACGGTACTGAGTATTTGTCAGAAGTAACCTCTGTGTACTCACTAATGCCAAATAAAAAGAGTTATGCAAAGATAGTATTTAATGCCAGTGCATTTGACCCTGATGTTACAAAGACAGGTATGAAGATGGTAAGGATATCAAGGTCACCTGCTTATACTTATACCAACGCAGAGAAGAAATTTAAGGTAAAGGATAGTATCAAGTCACAGACAGAGGAACAGGTAGTTGTTTCCGTTAACTCAAAGAACACAGGTAAGCTTTCCTGTGAGCGGCAATGTGTTCATTGTATTTTTACGATGCACAAGGAGCACCAATCAACTATGTGAGCAGAAGTATTTACCTAAAAGCCGGCTTAACAGACACCACAGATGCTACCTGCTATCTTGATATGATTAACTTTGAAACAAAAGAGAGAAAAGTATTTGGCAAGTATAAGGTATATAAGAATGTATATACAAGCGTATATACAGACAAATAAACCAACAAGGGCCTTTCAGGGATTGCACCTGAGAGGCTTTTTCTGCAAAAAGGGAATTCACAGGTGACAGACATGTAGATAAAAATTCTCTCAGCCTATTTACTTATTCAAAATTTTATTGCATACTATTTAAAATGAAGATAAAATAGATGACTTTGGAAGAAAGGTGGATAAATGAATAAGATAAGTAATGAGCTTCTCACGGGAGAACGTGCACTATTCCATGGAAAAGATCTTGATATAGACAGTACTATATTTGCAGATGGAGAATCCCCGCTAAAACATGGTGAAAATATAAATGCTGTAAACACAATGTATAAGTGGAAATATCCGCTTTGGTATGCTAAGGATGTGAGGGTGAAGGACTCCACATTTTTTGAGATGGCAAGGTCAGGAATTTGGTATGGTAAGAACATCAATATAGAGGATACTATGATTGAAGCACCAAAGGAATTCCGTAGATGTGATGGTGTAAACTTAAAGAATGTATCTATTCCTAATGCAAATGAAACCTTTTGGATGTGTAAGAATATAAGACTTGAAAATGTAGTGGCAAAGGGTGCTTATTTTGGGTTAAACAGTGAAAATGTCTACCTTGACGGACTGAACCTATATGGCAATTATTGCTTTGATGGTGGTAAAAACATAGAGGTACATAATTGCAGGCTGCTCTCAAAGGATAGCTTTTGGAATACTGAAGATGTGGTAATCTATGATTCATTTCATAGTTGGAGAGTATTTCGGCTGGAATTCTAAGAATATAACGCTAATTAACTGCACAGTAGAGAGTTTACAGGGATTTTGTTATATAGAAAACCTTGTTATGAAGAACTGCAAGCTTGTAAATACTGCCCTTGCCTTTGAATATTCCACTGTAGATGTAGAAATCACAGGGAAGATTGACAGCGTATTCAATCCAAAAGGAGGAACTATAAAGGGCTAAGGAGATAGGAACTCTGATTATGGATGGAGACAATATAAATCCTTATGATACCAAGATAATAGTTGAAGGAGAGGCTCCAAAGCCTGTAACTCTTGCAGAGGTTGAGCTTATTTCAGGTGAAGGAAGGGAGACCGAGCTTAGAAGAAGGGGGTAAATATGCATATTGAAAAGTCATTTAATTTTGATAAAGAGATAAACAGAAGAAATACCAATGCAGAGAAGTGGAAGGTAGAAGAAAACGAACTCCCTATGTGGGTTGCAGATATGGACTTTGAGGCCGCACCCTCTATAAGAAAGGCTCTTGAGGCTAGGGTTAAGCATGGAGTGTTTGGATATTCAGGTATAACTGATGAATGGTATGAGGCTTACATAGGCTGGTGGAAGTACAGGCATAATTTCACAATGGAAAAGGACTGGCTGATATATACTACAGGAGTAGTCCCAGCTATATCAAGCCTTGTTAGAAAGCTAACTACTCCTGCTGAGAAGGTACTTATCCAGACTCCTGTTTACAATATATTTTTTAACTCCATACTAAACAACGGAAGGGTTGCACTTGAAAGTCCGTTGTTGCTTAAGGATAACCGCTATGAGATGGACTTTAATCAGCTTGAAAAAGACCTTTCAGATACCCAGACTACTCTTATGATACTCTGTAATCCACAGAATCCGGGTGGAAGGATATGGACTAAGGATGAGCTTATAAGGGTGGCTGAGCTGTGTAAGAAATACGGTGTAACTGTAATATCTGATGAGGTTCATTGCGACCTTACAGTAAACAAAAAGAAATATGTACCATTTGCAAGTGTGTCTGAGACTGCAAGAGAGATAAGCGTAACCTGTCTAAGTCCCGGTAAAGCCTTTAATATAGCAGGCCTTCATACAGCAGCGGTGTCTGTGCCAAATGAGATACTTAGGAACAAGGTGAACAGAGGGCTTAATACGGATGAGGTGGCTGAGCCTAATGCCTTTGCTATAGATGCGGCTATTGCAGCCTATACGGGTGGAGGAGAATGGCTTGACAGCCTTAATGTATACCTCGATGACAGCAGGAAGATGGTACTAGACTTTATAGCTAGGGAAATCCCTGAAATAAAGGTAGTGGAAAAGGAAGCAACTTATTTATTCTGGCTGGATGTAAGAGGGCTTAAAAATGAAGGTAAGGGCTTTGCAAAGGAGCTTAGGCTTACTACAGGACTTTTTCTTACAGATGGCAGGGAATATGGTAAATCCGGTCAGGGCTTTGTTAGGATGAATATAGCCTGCACCAAAAAGAACCTCATAGATGGGCTTAACAGGCTGAAGACAGGAGTGAGGCTGTGGGAGGATAGTCATTGACATTTTGTACATAATTATGCTATAATAGCATACAAAAAAGGAGAGAGCTATGCCACAAATAAGACCAATAACAGATTTGAGAGATACCACAGCAATCTCAGAAATTTGTCATAAAAAAATGAGCCTGTTTTTATAACCAAGAATGGATATGGTGATTTGGTGGTTATGAGTATTGAAACATATGATGCAATGCTTGAAACATCACAGGCAGACAATGCGATAAGTGAAGCTGAGAAAGAATTTGCTGAAGGTGGAGTGCTAATTGATGCAAGAGAAGCTTTTAAGTTCATTAATGGAGAAAAATATTTTTGAATAAATACTCTGTTAAAATCTATTCGAGAGCATATCAGGATTTGGAGCTGATTTACAAATATATTGCTGAAGAACTTTTGGAACCATCAACAGCAATGGAAATAGTTGAGGATTGGAGAAGTCTATTTTTAGTTTAGAAGAGCAGCCGGAACGTGGTGCAATAAGGCGTATTGGAGCCTACGCAAATCAAGGATATCGGCAGATTTTTATAAGAACTACACTATTATTTATCGCGTTGTTAAAAAATGAAAAATGAAGTTCATATTATTACAGTAAGGTATACACCAAGTAATTTTTTTAAGTAGAAGGACAGTCATAGGGCTGTCTTTTTATGTAAAAATCAAAAAAATATGTAACATTTTTTTACCTTACAGGTGTTATATAATAAAGAAGAGTTAAAATTGTCAAAAATCAAAAGAAAGGGGGCGGGTTATGGAAAATGATGTCTTAGCAGTAGTTTATAGGACATACAGCAGGGAAATATACTTATATCTCTATGGACTGAGCCATAACAGACAGCTCTCTGAGGATTTGATGCAGGAGACCTTTGCAAAGGCATTAATTACTGTAGTGACTGCAGATATGGGAATAAGAGCCTGGCTATACAAGGTGGCAAGGAATCTGTATTTTCAATACTTACAGAAAAGATAAAAAGACTTATTATAGGACTTGAAAAATGATGAAAATAAAGCGGAAATAAGAGAAGAAGCAGAAGAAAGCCCACTTAGCAAACTACTTACAACGGAAAGAGAAGAAGTGCTTTTTAAAGCTCTAAATAAAGCTTGAAGGCAAAAAGAGGGAAGTGCTTTTGTTACAATATTTTTCAGGGGTTATCAGGTAAAGATATAGCAAAAACTCTTAGATATAACAACAGAGAATGCTAGAATCTTGGCCTTTAGAGGGAAGAAGGAATTAAAACTATATTTAGAGGAGGCAGGCTATGAAATATAAAGAGTTGCTGGATTTATATAAGAGTGGCAGACTTTCTGAAGAAGAAAGTAAAAAGCTGGAAGCTGAAATAGAAAAGCAGGAGGCTATCAGTGAGTATTTATATCCTGATGAAGAGGATGAAGAATATGATAAAGAAATATCTGAGACAGAGGACAGGGGATTTACACGAGAAGGTGGGAAAACATCAGCGAAAGAAGATGAATTTGTAAAGCTGATAAGAAAATCAATAAGAAAAGCATTTATCAAAATGGGAGCAGTTGTTACGGCAGCAGTACTTGTAATTATTTTACTCATGATTACAATACTTCCAAAGGCTGTAGACTTATTATATTACAATCCCTGTGCTGCAGGTAATTACAGTGAGCCTGAAGGGGTAGGAGGATATGGAGAAAGATTTGGTCTTGATTTAAGCATATATACAGAACTGACTGCTCCGTTTAACTATCTTGACTCAGCAGAGGTTGTTTCAGAAGGTTATGGAAACTATAGCTTTAGCGCTTATAAAAAGTGTAATAAGAAATGGAGAGACTAGAGAAAAAAATATGCAGGCAATATAAGGAAGAACAGAATAACCTTTTATGATCCTATGGCTTTGGAGAGCAGGGCTGACAATATGTTTGAATGGCAGATAAATAATAATGATTATAATGATAGTCTTACAAAGCAACTTGAAAAATTCAGTCTTAAAACAACTTAAAACCAAAGAAAATGCAGAAAAAGAGGCTAGGGAAATCTTAGGGCTTTGCTTTCAAGCATTGGCGGTAACAGAAATGAAAGTAAAGAGAGAATAGATGAACTATCAGATAACAGGCTTTATAGGGCATATATTACCTTTGATAAGATACTAAGCTATAAAGATGCTATAGACTTTGAGACAAAGTATGAATTAGGTAATAGCTGGGTAGGAATTGTAAATGATGTAAATGGTAACAATGACATTTTGGGCATGAATACCGGGTATATGGGCAACCAGCAGGGAACAGCCTGCCTAAGTATCCATATCTCCTAGGCTATGAAGGAAATGGAGAGGGAGTCACTTTCAAAGAATTAAAAGATGAAGAAAATGCAAAAAAGCATTATATAAGCCTTATAAACTACCTTATAGATAATGTGGCATTCACAGATATGATGGATAATTATATGGATAGAAAGACAGAGCTTTATAGAGCATTAAGTTATGTAAATGAAAATGGCTTAAAAAGTCTATGGAATGGCTGTAAAAAGCAGAGAAGCAAAGACCTTGTTAAGCTAATAGAAGATGAAAGAGTATTTGGGATTGGGATAGAAGAGGAATAATCACTATTTTTACATCCTTATCACATAAGTTGAAGTAGTTAATTTTGCATCTTGAAAAAAAGCATTGAATAGTGTAAAATGTATCTAGGAACTCTGAGAAATACTTGCACCAAAAAGAACCCCTAAGGTCAGCCAACCTTAGGGGCTTTTTCGTCTTATAAGCTATCGTTGTCACCGCTATTCTTCTCTAGCCATTTTGTAAATGAAATAACTGCCACATTTACTGTGAGAAGAAATAAGAACTCTGAAACTATCTTCACTTCTTTGCACCTCCCTCCGTTGCCGGTGTAGGTGTGACAACAAGATAATTTTAAGATATAAAAGCATCAATAGTCAATTAATAAAGACAAATTCGGGGGAAAATGGTGTACAATGATTTAAAAACTTTTCGAGAGTAAACGAAAACCCTTAACCTGGAGGAAATGAAATGATTAAATTATTTAGGTATCTAAGGAAGAAGGATTGGCTCTTTGTCTGTATCAGCCTTTGCTTCATCGTATTTCAGGTATGGCTTGACCTTAGGCTTCCAGACTATATGGCAGAGATAACAAAGGCTTATACAGACACCGGACAGTGCACTTAGCTCTGTTGTGTGGGCAGGAATGAAGATGCTTGCCTGTGCCCTCTTAAGTATGGCAGCTATGTTTGTAGTAGGCTATTTTGTAGCACTAGGTGGCAGCAGGGCTGTCAAAAAGGCTTAGAGAAGCGGTGTATGACAAAGTTATCTCATTCTCCATGGAAGAAATGGGTAAATTCTCTACAGCCAGCCTCATTACCCGCTCCACCAATGACATATCACAGGTACAGATGGTAATAGCCATAGGCTTGCAGGCAAGTGTAAAGAGCACCTATAATGGCTGTTTGAGGCTATAACCAAGATTATCAAATAAAAAAACTTAATGTGGTCTCGCAGCTACGGGAGTGGCTGTCGCATTTTTACTTGTGATTATAGCGGTTATTTTCGTCCTTGTGGTTCCGGGCTTTCAGAAGCTGCAGACTCTTACAGACAATATAAACAGGGTAGCCAGAGAGAACCTAAGCGGTGTAAGGGTGGTTCGTGCATACAATGCAGAGAAGTACCAGGAAGACAAGTTTGAAGAGGCAAATGAAGAGCTTACATCTGTGAACCTCTTTAACCAGAAAATAATGGCGATTAATGTCACTGGTAATGACTCTTATAAGCTCAGGACTCACCCTCTCTATATACTGGATAGGAGTTTATCTCATAGATAAGGCCGCCCTTAGGATAAAATAACTCTGTTCTCAGATATGATAGTGTTCTCCTCCTATGCTATGCAGGGTAATCATGTCGTTTATGATGCTTACCTCTACCTTCATAATCTTGCCTAGAGCCATCGTTTCAAGTAAAAGAATAAATGAAGTTCTTGATACAAAGAATAGGATAATGGACGGAGAAGGCTGTGAGAATACCCTCAGAGACAGGCACTGTAGAATTTAGAAATGTATCCTTCCACTACCCTGATGCCGCAGATGATATAATAAGTGATATAAACTTTCAAGGCAAATAAGGGAGAAATGGTTGCCTTCATAGGTGCTACAGGAAGTGGCAAGACCACTCTGATTAACCTTATTCCAAGATTTTTATGATGTTACAGGTGGAGAGGTCCTTGTAGATGGGGTAAATGTAAAGAAGTACAAGCTCTCCGAACTTAGGAAAAAGATAGGCTATGCCCCTCAGAAGGCCCTGCTCTTTAGTGGAACTATAGAAGAAAATGTCTGCTATGGGGCTGATACTCCTGATAGTGAAAGACTAAACGAAGCTCTCGAAATCTCACAGGCAAAGGAATTTGTGGAGAAGCTTTACTGACAATGTGAAGTCAAAGATTTCACAGGGAGCTGTCAATGTATCAGGCGGACAAAAGCAAAGACTTTCCATAGCAAGGAGCCTATATAATAAGCCTGAAATCCTGATATTTGACGATTCCTTCTCTGCCCTTGATTACCGCACCGACAAGATACTAAGAAAGGAACTAAGGGAGAGAAGCAAGGGAAGTACCAGCCTCATAGTGGCTCAGAGGATAGGTACGATTATGGAAGCTGACCTTATCATTGTGTTAGAGGAAGGACAGATTGTAGGACAGGGAAAGCACAAAGAACTGCTTAAGTCCTGCCCTATATACAAGGAAATAGCTATGTCACAGCTTTCAGAGGAGGAATTGTAATGGCAGAGAGAAAGAATAGAAGAATGGGGACTGGGACCAGGGCCTGGGATGATGCCTGGAGAAAAGGCAAAAGACTTTAAAAAAGAGCAGTTAAAGACCTTTTTAACTATATAAAACGATATATGCCTGCCATCATAACAGCCATCATTTTCTCGACAGCAGGCACAATATTAAATGTAATAGGGCCGGATAAAATGAAGAAAATCACCAACCTTATTACAGAAGGAGTGATGACAGGGATAGATAAAGGGGCTGTGTTTAAGATAGCTCTAACCCTTGCCATTATGTACGGCGCAGGAGCCATACTTAACTTACTTCAGGGTATAATAATGGCTGATGTGACTCAAAAGACTTCAAAGAGCCTTAGGAGTGACATATCAAAGAAGATAAACAGACTTCCCCTCTCTTACTTTGACAAAACCAGCATAGGAGATATACTTTCAAGAATCACCAATGATGTAGACACCATAGGACAGACCATGAACCAGAGCTTGGCAAGCCTTGTGGGGGCAATAACTATGTTCTTTGGAAGTCTTTTTATGATGTTTATAACCAACTGGATAATGACGGTGGTGGGGATACTTTCAAGTATCATAGGCTTTGTCTTTATGATGATAATTATGGGCAAATCCCAGAAGTACTTTGCCATGCAGCAGGAGGAGCTGGGACTTGTAAATGGACAGGTAGAGGAAACCTACACAGGACACCTCATTGTAAAGGCATTTAACAACGAGGCAAAGATCAAGAAAGCATTTGATAAAATGAATGAGAAGCTCTATACATCAGCCTGGAAGAGTCAGTTTTTATCAGGTATGATGATGCCTCTTATGGGCTTTGTAGGAAATCTTGGCTACGTGGCTGTTTGTGTGGCAGGAGCGATACTTACTATGAAGAACATGGCTGAAATAGGAGATATAGTGGCATTTATGCTCTATATCAGGCTCTTTACCCAGCCTCTCGCAGTTTGCCTAGCAGGAACCAGCCTTCAGTCTACAGCAGCTGCCAGTGAGAGTATTCGGCTTTCCTCTTAGAGGCTGAAATGGACTCTGAGGAGGGCAAAAAGACCATATCGATGATATAAAGGGAAATGTAAGCTTTAAGAATGTTAAGTTTGGCTACAATCCTGACAAAATAATAATAAAGAACTTTTCTGCAGATGTGAAATCAGGTGAAAAGATAGCTATAGTAGGGCCTACAGGAGCGGGCAAGACCACACTTATCAACCTCCTTATGAAGTTTTACGAGCTTAACGAGGGTGAAATCATCATAGACGGCACCCCTATAAGCGGACTTAAGAGGTCGGGAGTGCACGAGGCCTTCTGTATGGTGCTTCAGGATACCTGGCTCTTTGAGGGGCAGCATTAGGACAATATAAAATATGCCAAGACAGAGGCGGCGGATGAGGAAGTGAGGGAGGCGGCAAAGGCGGTGGGACTCCACCACTATGTGAAAAACCCTGCCCGAGGGCTACGACACCATACTTAATGAAAAATGTGAGTCTCTCGGCAGGACAGAAGCAGCTGCTTACAATAGCAAGAGCAATGGTTGAAAATGCTCCTATGCTCATCCTTGATGAGGCTACAAGCTCTGTGGATACAAGAACAGAAGAAGAGATACAAAGAGCTATGGATAGGCTTATGGTGGGCAGAACCTCATTTATTAGTGCTCACAGGCTTTCCACTATCAAGAATGCCGACCTTATCCTTGTGATGAAGGACGGAGACATTATAGAGAGCGAAATCACGCTGAACTCATGGAAAAAGAGAGGCTTATGCGGACCTCTACAACAGCCAGTTTGAAAAACTAGGGGTTGAAATTTTCTGGGTTTATGTGGTAAAATTTGGCGTTATCAGAAAAGGAGAAGCCGGTAATGGAAGAAATAATTAAGATTGTCAACCTGAGAAAGACCTTCAAGCTCTCTGCCAAAACAAAAAAAGATTGAAAAGACTAAGAAAAATGTCAAGGTGGCAGTAGATGATATTTCATTTTCAGTAAATAAAGGTGAAATATTTGGGCTCTTTGGGACCAAACGGAGCAGGAAAAAGACCACCACACTGAGGGATGCTTGCAACCCTCATCAAGCCAGATTCGGGAGATGCAATCCTAAATGGTGAAAGCATAGTAAAGAACCCCTTTGGAGTAAGAGGGACTATAGGCTTTCTTACAAGTGAGTTAAAGATAGAGGACTTCTTTACACCTAACTATCTCTTTGACTTTTTCTCTGATTTACACGGAGTTGAAACACAGGAGAGAGATGAGAGAAAGGCTAAGCTTTTTAGTAAATTTGGTATAGACAAGTTTGCGGAAGTAAAGGTGGGTGACCTCTCCCAGGGTATGAAGCAGAAGCTCTCCCTTGTTATATCCATAGTCCACAATCCTGAAATCATCATCTTTGACGAGCCTACCAACGGTCTTGATGTAATCACAGCTAAGACAGTGGTTGACTACCTTGTAGAGCTTAAAGAGGAAGGAAAGACCATAGTTATATCCTCACATATATTCAGCCTCATAGAGAAGATATGCGACAGGGCAGCCATTATAATAGATGGAAAGCTTACTGCCTGTGGCAGCATCGAGGAGATAAAGGGAGGTAAGAGCTTAGAGGGACAGATTCTTTGACATTTATACGGAGGTGGTAGGAAGTGAAGAATAATATTTATACAATATTCAGAAAAGAAATGGCAAGATTTTTTTAAGGATAAAAAGACTTGTCCTTACCACCATCATCCTTCCGGGACTTATGATATTTATAATGTATACCTTCATGGGAAACATGATGAGAAATCAGTTTGGAGTGGATGCAGACTATGTGGCTAAGGTTTATGTAAAGAACCTACCTGAGTCAATTAGTCCCAAGGCTTGAGGGCAGTCAGTTTGAGGTAAAAAGGTTGAGGAGATATTGGCGAGAGTAAAAAGCTGGTTGCTGACAAAGACATCGACCTGGCTATAAATTTCCCTGAAAACTTTGACAAGGAAGTAGCAGAGTACAAGACTGGGAGGGAGAAGCGCCGCAGGTTGAGATATACTACAACTCAGCAAATGAAGAGTCACAGGCTTCCTACAAAAAGGTTTACGATATCCTTGACAAGTATGAGACCGAGCTTAGCAACAAGTTTGATGTAAATGCAAACGAGAAGACAAGTTACGACCTCGCTAATAAAGAGGACATAGACAGGAAAGCTTTTTGGAAGCCTGCTTCCTATGCTCCTATCATCTTCATATGGTCGGGCTGTATGTCGGTTGCACCTGAGTCCATAGCGGGAGAAAAGGAAAGAGGAACCATAGCCACCCTTCTTGTAACACCTATGAGCAGGCAGGCACTTGCCCTTGGCAAAATACTTGCTCTTAGTATAATCGCCTTTTTATCCGGTGTTTCAAGCTTTGTAGGTACATTTGCATCCCTTCCTGCCATGTATCAGGGCATGGAATCTGGCGTAAATACAGCATTTTATGGGTGCTAAGGACTTTGCGTACCTTTTCATCATCATCATATCAACCACCATTCTTATGGTTGCAGTGATATCAGTGCTCTCAGCATTTGCAAAGAGCGTGAAGGAGGCTACTACACTCATATCTCCGCTTATGGTGGTAATTATGGTAATGACATTCTTGCCTATGTTTAGCAAGGGAGACAGTGAAACTCCGATAAGCCTGTTCTTACTACCGATATACAACAGCATTCTCAGCATGAACAAGATATTTACATTTTCGTATTCAAACATAGATGTACTTATAGCAGTGGCTGCCAATATCGTGTACACAGGAGTCCTAGTACTGGTACTTACCAAGATGTTTGACTCTGAAAAGATAATGTTCTCAAAGTAAGAAGAAGGTAGTAAAGATTGTAAGTTAAAATATAGAATAAAGATAAATAAGGCTGCCGCACAAGATAAAACCTCACAGAGTATAGATGTCATCTATGAAAAACATCTATAACGGATATTGGTTGTCTTGAAGCGGCAGCCTTGTACTACCTAGAGAATTGGTTGCAAGATTGAACCTTTTTAGGCTCTTCTTGGAAGACTCTTACCGAGGAAGGTATTTTTTACATTCTGCATCCTAAAGTCAAGCTCTGCACTTTCAGTTGCACATTCGCTAAGCTCTCTTGAAAGCTCAGCAAGCATCTCTGGAGCTATCTTTTTGTTGTATCTAAGCTTATGTTCAAGAGAAGCCCAGAAGTCCATTGCAATAGTTCAGAAGCTGAACCTCTACCTTTACTGACTTCTTCTCATTTTCAAGGAAGATAGGGAACTGCAACAATAAGATGAAGGCTCCTATAGCCTGAAGGCTTAGGGTTCTTGATGTAGTCCTTCATCTTGATAAGGGTAATATCATCCTGTCTCATAAAAGCAGTCTGCCAGCTTATAGATATCATCAACAAAGGAACAGATAACCCTCACACCGGCAATATCATCAAGGTTCTCCTCAAGAGCATCAAGGTCAAAGGGAAGCTCACGCCTTATTACCTTTCTTAAGATACTCTCATTGCTCTTTATCCTGGACTTGATGGTCTCAATAGGGTTACACGTCATACATCAGGGAAAAATTCCTCATTAAGTACCTTAAACTTAGTTTCTACCTCCATAATGGCGCAGCGGTAATTGCAAAAGAAACTCTCTGCAGGCAAGGGTATTTTTCCCTTAGAGTTCAATTATTTTCTCCTTAGCCTCTATGGAAATATCGTTAAAATCAAAGTTGCTAAAGCTTATTTATAGCCTTTTTCAATCCTTGACTTATCCTCCTTACTAAAGACGTCCATTAACTCATTGCCTTCATTTGTATCAAATTCATTTGTTCATAATCGTCCCTCACAAAAATCTTTAATATTGAAATTAGCCTTTTAGCTTTAAAATCATCATAATCATCCGATAAATTTATATATGCTTATTGTAAACCATAATAGTGAACAATTAGTGAAAAAAATTATAAAATAAAAAAATTAAGAAATAGATTTTTCTTGCTATTTTACAGCCTTAAAACCTACAATACATATTGTTAAAAGGGTAGTTTTGATGTAAAATGAAGGTAATGAAATTGGGTGAGGTTCATATGAAGATAAATGGAGATGTTTTAAGGCAAAAGAGTGCAAAAAGGCACTTATGATTGTACTTATCATTTTGATTTTTATTCATGCTTTTTACATAGAGATTTTTCAAAGGCTAGAAGGCTCATCAATTACTCAGGCTATGCAAGAGGAGCCACACAGAGGCTTGTTAAGCTTGAACTTGTATGGGCGAAGTGACCCTGAGCTGTTTTCGATAGAATCAACAAAATAATTGATGGCATGTGGAATGGCAGCGAAGAACTAACATACCTAAGATAGATGAGAGAAACTTTTAGAGAGAAGCTTTCTATACAAACACAGTACTGGGAAAAGCTATCCAAAGATATTCTAGACTTAAAGCAGGCAAAAGGGGAAGACAAGAAAAAGCTGACAGATGAGGTTATCAAAGAAAGTGAAGAGTACTTTGATATGGCTAATGCCACAGTATATGCGGCAGAAGACTATTCAGAAAGCCTTGCTGCACAAATGGGCATACTTGAGATAATACTGGCGTTAGTAGCTGTAGGCATCACAGGTCTTGTCATCTTAGACTTCTCAGATAAGCAAAACCTTTTGAACCTGACACAGAACCTGGGCAAAAAGGCCTATATTGATGCGCATACAGGGACTTCCTAATAAGAGCCGTTGCGAAGAGGTGTTTAACGGTACAGAGGTTGTCGGAGACAATGTGTGCTGTGTTATGTTTGACTTAAACGGCCTAAAAAAGGTGAATGATACATTGGGACATGTTACCGGAGATATGCTGATTAAGGGCTTTGCCGACATCTTAAAGAGGTCGGTAAGAGGCAATGACTTCATCGGAAGGTATGGAGGAGACGAGTTTGCAGCCGTAATCTACGATGCAGGTGATAATAACCTGTGCAGGATATTTGACCGAATCAAAGGCAATGTGAATAAATTTAATGAAGCAAATCCGGGAATGAACCTAAGCTTTGCTTACGGCTATTCATCTGCTTGTGGGAGAGAGGGATGTACTATGTTACAGCTCCTTAAAGAAGCAGATGCCAATATGTATTACAATCAAATCAGATATGAAGAAAAAAACGGTGGTCAAAGTGTTATTGCAGAAAGTAGAAAGGAGATACCATGTCCGGTTATATTTCCCTAAAAGACGTAGTAAAGACATATAAAGTAGGGGAGAGTACGATAAAATGCCTGTGACGGAGTTACTCTTGACATTGATAAGGGGCAGTTTGTGATTATAGTAGGACCTTCCGGTGCAGGGAAAACTACAGTTCTTAACATCCTCGGCGGGATGGATACACTTACCTCAGGCTCCATCACCGTAGATGGTACAGATATAAGCAGACTACGTCCCAGAGCGCTCATTTCTTACAGGCGCGAGGATGTGGGCTTTGTATTTCAGTTTTATAATCTTATGGCAAACCTCACAGCCCTTGAAAATGTAGAGCTGGCACTACAGATATGTAAAGAGCCTATGGACGCTAAGGTAGTGCTTGAGGGAAGTAGGCCTCATCAATAGGATGAACAATTTCCCAGCAGAACTCTCCGGTGGAGAACAGCAGAGAGTGGCTATAGCAAGGGCTTTGGCAAAAGAATCCTAAGCTCCTTCTTTGCGACGAGCCGACAGGAGCACTCGACTATGTGACAGGCAAGGAAATGCTAAGCTCTTGCAGGATACCTGTAGGGAAAGGGGTATGACTGTAGTTGTAATTACCCATAATACAGCCCTTACACCTATGGCAGACAAGGTAATTCACATAAAAAACGGCAGGGTCAGCTCAACAGAGATTAATACGAAGCCTGTTTCGGTAAACGACATAGAGTGGTAAGACTGCGAGGCAGATATGAAAAATAAACTAATAGTGGATTTTTTTAGGGAAATAGCGAAAGGATTCAGCCGCTTTATTTCCATTTTTATAGTAATGCTTGGGACAGCCTTTTTGCAGGGCTGCGCTCTTCCGGGAGCGACTATGGGGATATCAGCAGATAGGGTACTATGATGACACTGCGCTTATGGACTTTAAGGTACTTAGCACACTGGGACTTACAGATGATGACCTTGTCGATGTAAGGAAGATAAAGGGAGTAGAGTCTGTAACCGGAGCACATACAAAGGATGTGGTTCTAAGTGCTAAAAAGGCAGAGGCTGTACTTAAGCTGATAGGTATCACAAAAGAAGTAAATAAAGCCTTATATAACCGAAGGAAGATTGCCAAATAAAGAGTGATGAATGCCTTGTAGATACGGAGATATCCTGGTTTTCCGACTACAAGATAGGGAGATAAGATAACTGTTTCGTCAGATGATGATTCTGACTTGTCTAAGGACTTAAAAACACCACCTTTACCATAACGGGATTTGGCCATCTGCCTTATTATCTTGAAAGAGGCAGGGGAACAAGCTCTGTGGGAGATGGCTCTGTTGACGCATTTTTACTTATACCTGATGAGAACTTCAAGTCAGATATATCACGGAGGCCTATGTAAAGGCTAAAGGGAACCACCGGGCTTATGACCTATTCAAAGACCTACGAGGATAAGGTAAAGGTCATAAAAGATGAGATAAAGAGTCTTGAAGATAAGATAAACAGTAGGAGATATGAGGAAGTTAAAGCTTGAGGCGGAGGATAAGCTAAAAGAGGCCAATGACAAGCTTCTTGACGGAGAGAAAAAAGCTAAGTGATGCTAAAAAGAAGATAGATGATGCTAAAGATAAGCTAAAGACAGGTGAGGAGAAGCTCTCCAAGGAAGAAAAAGAAGCTAAAAGATGCTGGAGTAAGACTCCTTGATGGTGAAATAAGCTCATAAAGGCAAAAGAATAAGATAAAAGACGGCAAGACAAGATAGCCTCTTCTAAAAAGCTGATAGCAGATAAGGAAAAAGAGCTTAAAAGCAGGGAAAGCGACTATAATGAAGGCGTTGCAAAACTTTCCAAAGCTAAATCCGAGCTAGAAGTAGGAGAAAAGGAATATCAGGCAGGCTTAAAGAAGTATAATGAAGGTAAGGCAGAGTATGAAAAAGAACCTAAAAGCCTATGAAGAAGGGTTAAAAGAAATATACAGAAGCAAAGGCGAAACTTGAAATGGCGGAGCAGGCAGGGCTTGCCACTCCTGAAGCTAAGGCTAAGTTAGAAGAAGAAGGTGGAAAGCTTGAAGGGGCTAAGGTAAGCCTGGACACTGCAAAGACCACACTTGATGAAACAAAAGCCTTAGAGACCAGTAAGGCTAAAGCTGATGCAGGTAAGGACAGGGTTAGCAAAGTCTGAAAAGGAGCTTTACAAAGCTAGGCAGAACTTGACAGTGGTAAGAAAGAGATAGAGAAGGCAAGGCTAAAATCGCCGAGCAAAGCGCTGAGCTAGGTCAGGCGAGAAAAGAAATAAAAAGAATCGAGAGAAAAGCTACTGACTCTGAAAAGAAATACTCAGAGGGCAGGGGCAAAGCTTGAAGAGGCAAAGAGGTAAGCAGATGATAATAAAAAAAGGTAGAAAAAGTGGAGAAGAAGTACGAAAAGGAGCTTCCTGCAGCCACTAAGAAGCTTCAAAAGGGAAAAAGAAGCTTGCCAAGGCAAAAGAGGGATGTGGCAGACATCAAAAGAGCCTGACTTTTATGTGCTTGACAGAGACATGAGTGGAAAGCTATGTCAGCTTCAAGCAGAATGCAGAGAGAATGGACAGCCTCGGCAATGTATTTCCGGTTATATTCTTTCTTGTTGCAGCCCTTGTAAGTCTTACAGCTATGACTAGAATGGTGGATGAAAACCGTATGAGTATGGGCATACTCAAGGCTCTGGGCTTTAAGAGCTCTGCTATAGCGGGGAAATACATAGCCTATGCACTGCTTGCGACTGTGAGTGGAGGCCTTATAGGAGTAGCACTTGGTGAGAGGTTCTTGCCACTTCTTATCATCAAGTCCTACGGTACGTTGTTTAGAGGCCTGCCTTATTGCTTTACACCGATAAACTATGAGCAGGCGTTCTTAGCCCTAATAGCGGCTATAATAAGTACAGTGGCAGCCACCCTGATATCCGCACTTTCACAGCTCTTTGAGAATCCGTCCTCACTTATGCGTCCTCTGCCACCAAGCTCAGGCAGGAGGGTGTTTCTAGAAAGGATAGGCTTCATCTGGAAGAGACTTAGCTTTACAGGTAAGGCGACAGTTAGAAACCTTGCCAGATACAAGAAAAGGCTTATAATGACAGTGGTCGGCATAGGCGGCTGCATGGGGCTTTTACTTGTGGGCTTTGGACTAAAGGACTCCATAAACGAGATAGCAAAGAAGCAATACATCAAGATATTTACTTATGACGCAAGTATTACACTTAACTCCAAGGCTTCTGAGGCAGAAAAGGAAGAGGTGGCTAAAGCAGCCGCCTCATATAAGGGAGTATCTGAGGAGATTAAGATAGAGTTTTTGCAGTAGACCTCACTCACGGAGACAAGGTGAGAAATACCTATCTCTTTGTACCTGAGGATACAGAAGATAAAGGACTTTCTCACTCTTAAAGATAGGACTACAGGAGTAGAATACAGCTTCCCAAGCGAGACGGAGACATATATTTCCGAGAAAACAGCCAAGATGCTTGGTGTAAAGGTGGGAGACAGTGTAGATATCGTAAGGGATGAGAAAAAGAAGGTATCTGTAAAGATTGAGAAAATAGTTGAAAACTACGTATTTCATTATCTTTTCATGTCACCAAAAACTTTATAAAAATTATATAAAGAAGAGCCGGATTATAATACCTTAAACATAAAGTTTGACAGGTCTAAGGTAGATGAAGGAGACCTTGGAAGCAGAGCTTCTCTCGTACTCAGGATGTTCAGGGAGTAAGCTTTGTGGATGAGCTTGAAGAAAATATAGACCGTATGCTTAAAGTTCTTGACCTGATTACCTTTGTACTAATTGCGGCAGCAGGTCTCCTTGCCTTTGTGGTTCTCTACAACCTTAACAGTATAAACGTACTGGAGAGAAAGAGGGAAATAGCTACGCTCAAGGTACTTGGCTTCTATGATGGTGAGGTGGCTGCCTATGTATACAGGGAGAATATCATCCTGACCATATTTGGCATAATAGCGGGAGTTGTATTTGGCACCATCCTCCACCAATACGTGATAGTCACTGTGGAGGTAGACCTTATGATGTTTGGCAGGAATATAGGACTTCACAGCTACCTTTTAAGCAGCCTTATAACCATAGGCTTTTCAATACTGGTAAACATTGTTATGTACTTTATGCTAAAGAAAATAGATATGACAGACCTCTTTAAAGAGTGTTGAATAAAAGAAGGAAAAAAGGATAATAGCCTCTCTTTAAGGCAAGAGGCAAATGAGTTAACAATAGAGCTGCCGGATTTTGAGATTTGTACCATAAATAAAAAGGGGTTGTCTTATGTGACAGCCCCTTTTACTAATAATAATGTATTTTTTACAGCTAATCTGCAATATAAATATCTCCGTGTTAACTTGCCGGATACTTTATTCAGGAAGGGCAAATCTCTCCTTGTAGATGTTTCTATTCTTCTCGTACTCAGCCTTTTCAGTCTCGCTAAGGTCTCTAAGATAATCATGCTCGCTGAATATGATGTTGCCGGACTGGATTACGTTGATAGCGATATTGGAGCAATGTCCGGCCACCCTGTCACAGTAATTGATATAGTCGGTAAGCACTACGCCAAGCTCCCCTGAACATTCGCCTGTACGAAGCCTTGCCACGTGTCTGTTTCTCATATTAAGGATTAGCTTGTCTATTATACTCTTAAGTGGCTCCACAGTAGAAGCAAGTTTTGTGTTCTCTCCCGTGTAACACTCCACAGCATTAACAAGAATTTCAGAAACGGCTCTATTAAGCACGTCTATGTCTCTCTTTGCGCCTTCTGAAAAGCTGACCTTTGTCTTATCCATATTCTCAGCAAGAAGTATCATACTCATGGCGTAGTCACTGATTCTCTCTATATCGACAATACTGTGAAGCATGCCATTTATCTTCTTACCGTCTGTATCGCTGACATCAGTACCCGATATCTTTATCAGATAAGCGTTTAGCTCATCTTCAAGCTCATCCAGCTCATTTTCCACCGCTTTGATTTCGTCCTTATCCTCTTCTGTATATTTGTCAAAGACGGCTATCGACTGCAGAGACGCTTTGCTGGCTGATTTGCCATATAGACAGTCTTAATCTTGCACTGGCCTATAGCTATACTTGGGGACACAAGGAGACGCTCATCAAGAAGTACGTGCTTTTCTTCTGTGCTGCCTTCTTTGATTACAAAGTTGGCAAGAGCCACGAGTCTCTTAGAAAATGGTAAAAGGACTATAGTAGTAGCTATGTTAAATACTGGTGAAAACCAGCTACTGCAAAGGAGTTGATAGCATTATCAAAACCGCCTATTTTAACGATAGTCTTTGAGAAATGAAGTACACAATAAGTCCCGAGGATTGTTCCGATAAGGTTGGAAGCTTATATGTATAACAGATACCTTTTTAGCATTTTTATTAACACCTATAGAGGATAAAAAGCGCAGTCACACAGGTACCTATATTCTGTCCCATGATGATAGGGATAGCCATACCGTAGGTAATAGAGCCTGTAGAGAGAGTGCCTGAAGTACACCGACTGAAGCTGCGGATGACTGGATTATGCCGGTAAATACAGCGCCGATAAGAACACCAAGGATAGGGTTGTTAAAGGCTGTAAGGATACTGGTAAACTCGGGCATATTGGCAAGGGGAGCAACAGAGTCGCTCATAAGGTCCATACCAAACATAAGCACCGAAAAAGCCTATCATGATGGTACCTACATCACGCTTTTTCGCACTCTTTGCACCCATTATCATAATAACGCCTATGAGAGCGATAATAGGAGAAAAGTTCTCCGGCTTAAGCATGGAAAGGAAGAAGTTGTCAGTTTTAAGACCATTTAAGCCAAGAATCCAGGCTGTAAGTGTGGTACCCACATTGGAGCCCATGATTACTCCTACAGTCTGTGACAAGTCCATAATTCCTGAGTTAACAAGACCTACGAGCATTACGGTAAGAGCAGATGATGACTGGATGGCAATTGTGATTACCGCTCCCAGTACAAGGCTCTTGCCGGGATTGGAGGTAAGTGTCTTAAGTATGCCCTCCAGTTTACCGCCTGCGACTTTCTCAAGACTGCCTGACATTACATGCATTCCGAAAAGGAAGAAGGCAAGTCCTCCGCAAAGCGTAATTATTGAGTAGATATCCATAAATCTCTCCTTGGTATTGATTGAGTGCAACGACTAGATTATACCATATTATGGCGCAAGTAAAAAGATGGAAAAATGTTTATAACCGGCTGATTACTAATGTCTTCTGCGGATAAAAAGCATTGATATTGAATCAAAATAGTAGAGAACCCTTGACATAATGCCTAAAACCCAGTATTCTAGTATGGTTGGCGGTTCGTTTTATCATATGATATTGAGCTTATGAGAGGTGTGTAACAGCATAAAGTCTCTTATTAAGAGAGCAGATGAGAATATGTATATAAGCAAAAAATCAGGAAAAAATATGGTTACAATAGGCTAGAAAAAGGGCTGTCTCCAAGCAGGTTTACCGCGTGAGAGACAGCCCTCTAACTTATTCTTTTGATTCCATCTTTTCTCTGTCGTATTTGTACTTCTTTACGTATTTTTCCGATTACAAAGAAACGGTTGCTGGTCAGGTTCCCTTGTCACAGGTCATAAGGGAGATAATAGGCTTCCCAACTGCATCAGCCTCGGCATTTTTCAATCAGCTCCAAAGAGGTGTTAGGAACTACCTTTAGTTTCAATTACCTTGTACTCATATATGGTGGTCTTGTCTGTAATGCGGATGATGGCTCCTTTTTATATCAAGAAGCGAGGCCAAAAAGCAGGGCTCTTATCGCCGTTATTATGTCCTGCAGGGTGTAGTTTCCTTCGCCCATCTTGTCATCAGGCTTCATCGTGCCTACACCTCTTAGCAGGTTGTAGTTGGTGGTTCCCTTAAATATACCGAGGTTCATATCCAGTGAAGGGATTACAATCTGTCCGATAAGCAGGGATTTATCAAGGGGCTGGTTGTCAAGCAGGGTTCCCGTAGGGAGAGATTTCCTCTACCTGTGAGAAAGTCAAATATTTCCTTAGGCTGCTCCTTCTCATCATTTTGTTTAAGCACCTCAGGAGTGACCTCTTCCACTACCTCGACTATGTTTTTGGCATCCTCCTTAATCCTTATTTTACTATACAGAGGCAGGAAAGATCAGGGCAAGTCCTGACACCATTAGTATGAGTACAATTAATTTTCTTAAAATTTTCATATCTGTTTTCGTCCTTTATCATGTTATAATCGTTCTATTATAACATGCTGTTTTGTCATCATGAAAAATTAACTGTAGTTATAAAGATTATGAAGAAAGATGGTAATATATGATGAAAATAGAAGATAGCGGGATTTATTCTACAGCAGTAGGAGAAGTGGACGGGCTTAAAATAATTATGAATCTCCCTAAGGAAGCCTATGAGGGAGTATGGCGGGGTGGAAGATGAGCAGGAGAAAAAGATGCGGAAAACGATCTGAAAGAGAATGAGGCAGCGGAAAATAAGCTGGATGAGCACAAGGAAGCGGAACTATGTGCTAGGGAGGACTGTGGCTTTAGAGGCCTCAAAATATCTTCCCTCTGAGTCTATTTTTAGTGAAATGTTGGACCTCGCAGGTAAAGGAGAATATGATATCTATGAGGGAAATGTATTTGTTAGCAGAAAGATAGGAGAAGAAAATAAGGGCAAGAGCTTTGTGGGGGCATTCTTGTAAAGCCTCTTATATCAGGTAAAGCATGATGACAGCTTACAGTTCATCCCTCTATACAAAGGAGGAAATCAGCTTTGCAGAAAGGCTGGGCTCACGAAAGCTTAGGAATATGTTCAAGTACTTTCGCCCTGAGGAGATAAACGAGGCAAGACCTGACCGCTACAATATTATCACCGACATAGACGGAAGAAGAAATTGTTTCTGATAGAATATGTGGGTGCAGGCTGCACTTAAGAAAGAGGATATCGAAAGGAGATTTATGAAGAACAAGGATATGACTGTGGAAGAAGCCTTAAGAAAGATAGCTAAGCTTTCTCCTGTTAAGATAGTATTAAGCAATGTGGCAGATAAAGAGCAGAGGATACAAAAAGGTACAGATAGAGAAAAAGGAAAGAGCACTTTCAGATAGCGCAGTATTCTGATAAACAGGTATTTTCATAAAAATGTAGATGAGGAGGAGCTAATCTCCTTTTGCATAGAGGAACTCGGTGTGAACTTTCTCCAGCTAAATGCCTGGATGCTTGGAGAGGAAGTCTCACTAAAAGCTTACCAAAAAGCGTAAGCTCCTCTTTGACATTAAAAGGCGGATAACTCAGCGCTTGCAAATGAGGTAAGGGACAATAACAGGAAGAAGAACTACATACTTGAAGAGGGCAGGGTAATAGAACCTCTTATTGACATGGGGATATTTACCAAAGAGGGCAAGATAGTAAAGCTCGATGTATGATAAGTTCAAGCAGATTAACCGCTTTATAGAGATAATTGATGATGAGCTTAAAAAGAAGATTATCACTCATTTAAATATCATAGACTTTAGTGCGGCAAGTCCTATCTCACCTTCATAGTATATTATTACCTGACTGAAATCAAAAATAAAGGTAAATATGATAGGGTCTTGACTTAAAGGAAGATGTGATTAGAAAATGCAACAAGGCAGCGAAAAAGTACGGCTATGAAAAATCTCTCCTTTGAGCTAGGCGATATCAACGGCTACAGTGCGCCTTTTTAAAGGTGAACATGGTTATTACCTTGCATCGCCCTGCGATATGGCTACTGATTTTGCCTTGTACAATGCCGTAAGCTGGGGTGCAGGCTATATATTCTCGGTACCTTGCTGCCAGCACGAGCTAAATGCCGAGATAAAGAGCGAAACCTTCTCTCTTATGACAAGGTATGGAATCATAAAAGAGAGGTTCTCAGCCCTCATAACAGACGCAATCCGTGGAAATCTGCTTGAATATATGGGCTACAATGTAAACCTCCTTGAATTTGTAGACCTAAGCCACACACCTAAAAACATACTCATAAGGGCAGTAAAAGAATCCTAACAAGGCTGAAAAGTGTAAAGCTTAGGGGCTATGGATGAGGTAAAGAGGATGATGGAGGAATATGGGCTTAGTCAAGCACTTTATAGGATGATAGAGGGGTGATATTATGATATTACTGAGATTCTTAAAAATCTCGCAATTGGGGAGAATGTAGTCTTGTTACAGTATTTTGTGAGAATACTCGTGAATAATCTGGGTTAATATATAAGATTTAGATTAATAGAAAAACAAAAAGCCCAACCATTGTTGAGCTTTTTAATACCAATGCCTAATAGTGACGCCAACAGATGACGCTTACCTCGATGATGGCATAATTAGGACTTACTGTTGGTAAGTCAATACTAGCATAAGTTATTAATTATGTCAAAAATTTATTTTGCGTGATTTTACAAGGTTTACTTGGTTGTAGTTTTTCAACTTAAATGCAACATATTGTTGCGATTGCTGACAGATCCCTTTGTTTCAATTACTGGGTGCTATGGACGGTATTAGCCGTATGTGCAGCACTTGCAATCTATCTAGAGCAAAAGTACGCCTGGGCATAGTAAGGTAACAGGCTGTATTCTTCGCTGACAGCATTTACCTTTGGTTCTTGCAGAACCTCAGCATTATACCCTACAGATGCACCGGTTTACGATGCTGTATGGGGCTATGTTGTTCCTCTTGCGGTTCCTTCTCTTGCTTTTTAATGCCAACATTAAAAAGATATGGAAAGAATCAGGGAAGGATGTTCATCATCTATCTGCTAAGCAGTGTGGGAACTCTTGTGGGTGGATTTCGTAGCTTATTTTGCACTTAGGGTGCTATACCTGCGCTGAATGACATTGTACCGATGTTTGTTGGTACCTATACAGGCGGTTCAGTTAACTTTCATAGCTATGTCACAGCAGTATGCAGTTCCGGCAAGACCGTATCTGCAGCCCTTGTAGCAGATAACCTTCTTATGGTGCTTTATGTATTCGTACTTATCTCACTGCCTTCAATGGCTACTCATAAAGAAGTTTACAGACAGCCTTACGAAGATGCTCTTAAGGCACAGACAGATGCAGATAAAGATAACAACAAGACAATGGCAGCCAAGTATTGGGGGAGCAAAAGAGATTTCCCTTTAAGGACATAGCTTTTTGCAGTAGCTATAGCATTTACAATAGTTACAGTATCCACAAAGCTGCAGGGAGTTATAAGCTGGAGCTTTCCTAGTGGATAGGACTTTTGTAAGTAAATTCATAGGCGGTTTCTTTGGTAATAAATATCTGCTTATGACTACATTTACTATGCTTCTGCATCTACCTTCCCAAAGCAGATGTCATCCGTAAAGGGTGCACAGGAGATAGAACCTTCCTCATCTACATCTTCTTTGCGGTTATCGGAGCACCTGCTTCCATACCTATGATAGTAAAAGGAGTCTCCACTTCTCTAGTATTTGCGCTCATTATAGTTGCAGTAAATATGGTTGTATCACTTATCTTTTGGTAAGATATTTCACTTCTCCATTGAAGAGATAATAATAGCCTCCAATGCCAACATCGGCGGACCTACTCACAGCGGCAGCTCATGAGCTGTATCAAAGGGCTGGGGAGCTCCTCATGGTTCGGGACTTCTTGTTGGTACCTTTAGGCTATGTGCTTGGTAACTATTTAGGAATACTGGTTGGTTTTGCACTTCACTGATGAAGATGTGTGATATCATAATTAGATAACCGGTAATAGATCAAAATACAAGGCTTCCTAGTCGATATGTATCGTAGGAAGCCTTGTATATACAATTATAAGTTTAATTTTTCTTACCAAGCTTTGAGGTCTCTAAGTAAGTTTCTCGACCTAGTTTCATTCTTTTCTTCCCTGTTTTTCCTTAAAAGTTCTTATTGCAGTATTCTTTCAAAAGGATGAGGTGGTTTTCCCCCTATTCTTTCAGGGAATAGCAGCTCATATTTGTTAGTATTGCCTTTAATAAAGCGAAGCTTTAAAATAATCAGGTAAACGCTCCATTTTTATTGTACGGATTCATTTCTGCTATATAGCCACTTATAATTTCCTTGGCTTTATCTATCTCCTCTTTTGTCTTAAGCTCCTTAACCGCTTCATTCATTCCGATAATTACAGGGCTGTATCTTCAGGCTTTTCTGATTGTTTTCCAGTCTGCCATCACTGTAATATCAATAAATATGTCTTTATCTTTCTTAGTTTGATTGCTAAAAAGCAATAGTAAAATTATCTAATTTATAAGCCCATTCTTGTCCATCAATCATTATTTCTTTAACTTCATTTCTAATTTGACAGCCATATCATCTGTTAATGCTGAGCAGGTAAAATCACTAATGATATCAGGATTCTTTCTAGTAGCAGACTTATTTACTGTTGATACCTTGTTGGATTCTGACTGGCTTTGTATTAAGCAAAATATGCATACGTTGTTATAAATGCCGTATCATAAACAAGAGTATCCATATCTACTAAGGAAGCATCCTTTTCTTTTACATAGTCTTTTTATCTTTTACATCTTTTGGAGATGCGAAAGATATCGTAGGGTAAAGTAGCACAGTGTGAGGGATTTTTCTCCAATGCAAATGTTGTTGCATCCGTTCCAGCACTTTCATAATTTACAATACCAGGAAAAATACTTCTCACACTGCTTTTTAAGCTCGCTCTTATCTCTTTTAGATGCAAAGAACATCTGCTTTCTCGCTTCTTATTGCCTATGGAATTGATATTAACTACACCGTATATATTATCCTTTTTCCTCCTTTTGACAGGCTTGCTGCAAAGTGCCTTGAGCCTCTCCTTAGGGTGTTCTGAATCAAAGAAACACAAATTCAGGGTTGTGTGAAAGCTCTTTATCAGAAAGAACCCTTGCCATCTCCATAAGAGCTGCCACTCCACCGGCATTGTCAAGTGCGCCTATGCTGCCCTTATATGAATCATATCTTGCAGAAAAATATAACAGTCTTAAGTTTCGGATCTGCATCTTTTCCTTTTTAACAATTATATTTCTACCCTTAAATAGCACCTTTTTCTTTCTTTTTGATTCTTATTAATATTTGCCATTTAAGTCAGCTAGTTTCTCATCATAGCCGTTAAAAGTTCTGAAATTTTTACATTATAGCCATAGCCCCTAACAGTATCAAATATATGCTTTCCTGCCTCCTTGTTTTCTTTTGGTTCCCTCTAACTCTCTGTGTCTTAGTAAGTTCTTCAAAAGTTATTCTTTATGTCGCTTTTGCTTATCAGGCTCTCAACTCCTTATAAGCTTTTGCCAGCTTCCTTTGAGACTTAATCTCTGAATTTTTCACCGCAGCCTCTGTGGTATATCGGTTAAAATGCCCTACACCTCCGGAAAAATACCCCGATTGACATTGCAACACAACCCCAAAAACCTACCAATCTTTGAAACGTTTTCCTGTTACCCATAAGTTTTACCTCCAATTCTGATTTACTTGCTGTTATAAAATTAATTGTAGCACTTATTACGACAAGGTCAATATATATTTTTATTATTATAGCAGTACCCGAATATTTTACATTCAATACTAAAGTTATATTTAGCTAGATTTCAAGGCAAGTGCAAGATTACTTTTCAAAGTAAGGGCAATGATATTTTTCAATGTAAATGCAAACAGGGGTTATCTGTCAAAGTAAGTGCAACAACGATGTTGCATTTAGATGAAAACTACAAGGGAAATAAACACGGAATTTTAAAAAGAGTTTTAAGAGTAGTCTTATTGGGGAACTACCCAAGAAACTGCAAGAAACTAACATTACAAAACCTGTTCCCGACAAAATGATGGATTTAATGAGAAGTTGAACCTAATATTACTGCAAAACAAATAGCAGAAAGACTGAATATTTCTTTTGATGGTGTTCGATACCATATAAAGGAATTTAAGAGCAAATGGCAGAGAATAAAAAGAGAAGGTTCCACGAAATCGGGTGAAATGGATAGTGAATTAGTAGTAGCAGTAAGTAGCAAATATTGTAGATATTGAAAAATGTTGAGTGTTGATATGGGATGTGATATTTTTCAATGTAAATGCAACAGAGGCACCTGTCAAAGTAGGTGCAACACCATATGTTGCATTTAAGTTGAAAAACTCACAACAAATCAACAATTCTCTCAATTTAGCACGCAGTACTATCTTGCCATTTTTCTTTCATTACATTATAATTAGCTGCAAACTTTAATTGAATGAATTGTAAGCTTGAAAACTACATGCTATTTTTACCTTAACAAGCATACAATTTTTAACTAATGGCATAGTTTGGGTACATCAAATCACACTTGCTTTAGCAAATATCAGAAACACAACCTCAATAGCAAAGATGCTATCAGAGAAATTTTAGAATGGAGATTATTTTTAATGATTGAAGTTAAGAAAGCGATTATGACTTAACACTTAAAAACTGTATGAAGAGCATAAATTATTGGTTTCTTCCTTATTTGAAATATTTGGAGTGAAATTAAATCAGCTAGTCTCTTTTGCCTTGAAAACGGTGATAAGCATTAGAGAAAAGAGATAAAATAATTTTATTACTTATTAAATTTTCTACTAATCACAGTGTCTACGAATTGGATTTTTGAAGGATACGTACATAACGGGAATCCTGATATTATCTGAATTGGATGACAAAGAATTTCAAGATGCTTATCCTTTTAGTGATCATTATCTAGCTTATCGAGTAGGAGGCGGACCAACTCGTATCCCTCACAGCACTGTACGTACGGTTCTCGTATACAGCGCTTTTGGGCAGTTGACGTGCACAGACTGATATGCTGTGGCTAAATCAGCAAGCCACTGTTTATCAGTCTTTCTTTTGAGTGCGCCGCTAGGCAGTCAACAAAATGCAGTTTTCTGCCGCACTTTTTCTATCAGAAAAATACTATAATCACCTTGCAAGTAGATTTTGTTTACCATATAGTAAACAGGAGCAACGGATACATTCCGAATTTGGAATAATTAAAATCCATACTAATGTGGACTTTTGATTCTTGAGAATAACATATTTAGCTAGAGCTTGTCTATTCATAGCTTGACAAAAAGCTAATGACCATGATATGGTGAGGAAAGACTTGACTTTTGTGACACAAGAATCCAAACACTATCTCACAAAACCAAGCCCCAAAAGGTAAGTGGACTGTATTAATGACTTCAAAGGAAGGGCAACTACTGCTTGTAGCAACCTTAAAGGTTGAGTATAACTTTGGACATTAATCAACTTACAACTATTGAAATTTACAAATGGATTTTGTTAAAATGCGACAAGGAGGTAGCAATAATGCAGTAAGGAATTGGTTCTATAACAGGAGGGAATGAGTGCATTTCGGTACTCTACTCCAGGCAAAATAAATACTGAAGACCCTAGATATAAGGCGTTGGAAAGAGATGGATTATAGCAGATATACTAGGGGAAGAGATGATAAATGTCTCCGGAAAGAGCGTATCGCTTGTGGAAATGTTTGGCGGTAGAGAAATTGCTTATAAAGAAATTATATGAAAACTATGATTCGGAGGGTAGTGAACAACTGCTATGGTGTTGTGCAGGTATGGATGCTAGAGGCAAGGATCTCATCTGAAATTCATCAGATTATCCCTATATCTGAAGAGCATCGCCAAAAATGTTTGATTCAACAAAAGAGAATATCAGAGATAAAGGTGTAGCTACGGGCAATACCAAGCGTACTGAGGTATTTTTACAGCTTTCAGAAGAGCATACCCATTGAGGATAGGCTAAAAGGGGTCTTGGACACTTGGACGATAAGAGGCTGCGTACTGGGTGGCAATGGCAAAAGCTATGGAAAAGATGACCCCAATTGGAAAAATGGTAGCTCAGTAGATGCCATGTATTAAAGAACGTGACAAGAGGTCCGTGAGAAAAGAATTAACGCAACAAGGTGACATGTTTTAAACTAAATGGATTTGATTTATTGATATGAGTTGAAACTACTGTATATTGATAGTGTTTGGAAAAAGAGGTTGAGATTTATATTTTCGACCCTCTTTTTGGTGCTAGATTTCCAAAAGTAAGTGCAACGCTATTTCCAAAGTAAAAGGTAATGATGTTTTTCAATGTAAATGCAACAGAGGTATATGTCAAAGTAGTTGCGACAACATGATGTTGCATTTAATTTGAAAACTACCACTTATGAATAATACTCAAATTTGTCCTTAAATATTCTTGACATTTAGCATATTAATCCATACAATTATATTAAAGGGATAAAAATTAATAATAATCTGTATATTATGTCGTAAGATAAAAATATTCAAAATTTAATTTTTGCTGTTTTATTAAAGGGATAGACATACTTTGTATTTTATTTATATGAGATTTATTCCGCATATCTTATGTTTAATAAATAAGTATGAGCTGTGGAATAAAACCTGCGAGTAACTATGCTGTTATAAAAATACGACTTTTGGAGGTTTAATAATTATGAAGAAGATAAACTCTAGAAGATATAAGAATGGTGATAACAATGAAGAATACAAAAATGAAGTTAAAATGTCGATAATAGCCATAATTGTCGTAATGCTGATTTTTCTGGTAGGTAGAACATATATTAAATTCAGCCCATTTTTGAGTGTGCTTAGCGGATTTTTCAACAAGGTGGGATATAAGTTTCCCTACAAGCGTAGAACTCGTTGAACAACAAAGTGATACCGGCTGGTTTGGTGAAGGTGAACGCTATGGCTATATTAAGGATTGAGATGACATTAAAAACTCCGTTTTTGACATTAGTCAATTCAAAATATACCTATGTCAGAAGACGAAAGAGCCCTTTGTTGAAAGCATAATTGATAATTACTCATGGTAAAATATTAATAAAGCACTCCCTAAATTCTAAGTATGTAAGAAAGTTAACTAAGTATGATAATGAATTGATTATCATCTTTGATAAGGGGCAGCAATGAATATTATTTATTTTGAGAATTTAATGTACTGATACAGTGTCAAAAGTATAAAAAATTCTATTCAAGCTTGCTTTGCAAGAGAATTTATTATCTTTTGAGCACGCACATCATAAAAATAAAAAGATAATAACATGAACAATATCAGGAAGAAGGTGACTGAAAATGATATGAAAAATAGTTAAAAATAGTATAATAACAATTGCCTGCTATAGTATCATACATATATTATATTATTTTAGTGCTAATTTGACGGGTGTTTATAATTTTATTTGGGATTGGATGAATTTCTATCGCATTTTGCCCTTTCACCTGCATATTTTCGATATGGGCATTATTATTGCAGAGGGATATTACAAATATATTTTTAATATCTGTGTACAGTACTGGGAATTATAATAGAAATGTGTCTGGAAAGTTGTCAGAACAAAAAGTCTCCAATAAGTTTTAATAATGGTTGGATATTTTATACTTCCGTTTTTGTTCATATGTTGTTTGTCTGGCTACCTTATCGATGTAAAAAGAACTTAATAAAAAGGCAAACCGTGCTAACAACTGGGACTAAAGTTATGCGTTTTGTATTCATAGGTGTATTAACTTTGGTTTTTCACCATTAACTGTACTTTTTAGCAAAAATGGACTCTGAGTTATTGTAAGGGCGGAGAAGATGGCTATATTGAAGGATATAATGCAGGATTTTCCGATGCACAAAAATAACAAACCAATGAAAGAAAACACACCAGATAAAGGCGGTAAATATTCCTTTGGTGAGTTGGAGTATAAAGGATATGTCATGCATTGGAGCTCTGGATACAAAGCAGGATATGAAGCAGGAATTAAACACAGAGTTTTTGAAAGAGTTTAAAGAGTAGTCTTATTGGGGAACTACTCAAGAAACTACCCAAGAAACTACCAAGAAACAAAACATTACAAAATCTGTTACCGACAAGATGGTGGATTTGATGAAAGCTGAACCTAATATTACTGCAAAACAAATAGCAGGAAGACTGAATATTTCTTTTGATGGTGTTCGTTACCATATAAAAAGAATTTGAGAGCAAAATGGCAGAATAAAAAGAGAAGGTTCTACGAAATCGGGTAAATGGATAGTAATTACGTAGCAGTAAGTTGCAAATATTGGCAGATATTGAAAAATGTTAGTGTTGATGTGGGAGTAGCTAGATTTCCAAAGTAAGTGCAACACCATTTTTCAATGTAAAGGCAACGATATTTTCCAAATGTAAATGCAACACAAGGGTATCTGTCAAAGTAGGTGCAACACCAAGTTGCATTTAGTTGAAAAACTACATCACAAAAAGGAAAGAGATTTTGTAATTACCAATACAGTTGACTTGAAGTAAGTTGGAGGAGTAAAGCATGAAATTGGCATTTAGAATAGGTTTTCAATATTTTTGTTTCTTATTTTTGCAATTGCATCTTGCCTTAGTGTAGTGGAGTTAAATTATTATCTGTATGATGAAGCTAATAGTTTTTCTTATACCTGTTATTGCACTTATAATAGTTCATTTATCCAATAAATTATTAAATAAAATCTCATATTTTAAGCTATCAATGGATAATAATATAAAGGAGTATTAAATTAGGTATTTTTAATTTTGGAACTGTTCTTTATAGGCAGAGAATTTATAAGGAGTTCAGCATTTTTGAATGATGATGGTTTAGCACTTCTGTGCACCATTATGCTGGTACTAAATATACCATTATGCAATGCTATTTTAAGAATGGCTGATGTTTCTAAAGATTATTGAATATATTATTCAGGAAGGAGACTTGATGAAACTTGTTATAAAAACCATCATTGATATACCAGCCTGCATTTTTAATACAAATAAGTGCTCTTATAGGGTTTAGCATTTTTCAAGCCACGGGCTTAGCTAGTAATTTGCTGGTAGCTGTTATTGCTTTGATGATGTTATATTGTATCAATTTAATGTTAGATGAAGTTAAATTCTTAAAAACTGTCAAAAAGCAAAAACATGTTAAGCATTGTAATAAGAACTTTGATTATAGATTTATATTTTGCATCTAAAGTTTTTTGTTTAATTACTTCGATGATAGCTGAGAAGAAATCAATGTCTTTTACTTTTATTGCATATCTTATGATGATTATTTTAAGCCCTGATAATAAGCATTATCCTTGACAGATTTAAGAGAAATATTGGAAATTTTTAGTAACAAAGGTCGCATTAACTTAACATATCGCTTATGGAGCAACAGCTTAGCTGCTGTTCTTTCGCTTAGTTGTGAATAAACTTAAACATTATATTCACAGCAGAGCCAACTACCTACTTGACCTTGGATGAGATTTGTAGATAAGAAGATCAGCAACACCAACATTTTTGAGACTAAGGGAACATTATGATTTATAAAAGCAAATTGACAGATTGATTGGATATGGACTTAAAAGGATTACTTGAGAAGGAAGACATTGATTACACTAGAAATAAGCTTCTCCACACCCTTTTGCCTTCCTACGAAGGAAAATGAGGAGATAGGAGAATGTAAGGAAGAGCTTTTGTGATATTCTTACAGACATCATAGTTATCAGAGGATAAGGGCTTAGTAAGCGACTCTACTACCGAGCAGGATGTTTGACACAGGTGATGGATTGTCTCCCTAGCAGGCCTACGAGATAGTGCGAAGGTTTGAAATGAGCTGCTTAAGAAAAAAGCCCTAGGAAGCCACAGACTGGTACTATGACTTTAGCAAGGCTACCAATTATATTAGAGAAGACAGGATAGTTAGGGATGTGAAGTGGCAGGCTGACTCTCCTTATGGAAAGCTTGATATCACCATCAACCTCTCAAAAGCCTGAGAAAGACCCTAAAAGCCACAGCAGCAGCCAAGAAGCTGGTGCAGACAGGCTATCCTAAGTGCTTTGTAGGGAAAATGAGGGGCTTTTGCAGGAGATATGAACAAGCCTGCAAGGGAGAATCACAGGCTTATACCACTTACGCTGTCGAGAAATTATTTTCGTAGTATTCCCTTATGTGTATTTACAATGAGCACTGCATCATCTTAAATGAGGAGAGCATAATCCTATGAAGATAGACAGGGCGGTCTTTTAAAGCTCCCTTGAATTTACCGAGAAATTCCCTCATTATATGGCAGGCTCCAATGCCACTCCCTATAGTTGGAGGCTCCATCCTTACGCACGACCATTTCCAGGAGGAAACTATGAATTCTCTCATGGCAAGGGCAGGGCTTAGAGAAGAGGTACGGTTTAAGGGCTATGAGGATATTAAGGCTGGAGTTGTAGACTGGCTATGTCTGTTATCAGGCTTACAGGAAAAGATTATAAGAAAATAGCTGAACTTTGCAGACAAGATACTAAGCGCATGGAGAGGCTACTGGATGAGGCTGTAGAATATGCTTTGCATGAGAGTGACGGAGAGCCACACAACACTATCACTCCTATTGCAAGGCGAAGAGGAGATGACTCTTTGAGATAGACCTGGTGTTAGAAACAACAGAACCAGATGAATATCCACTATCGTATCTTCACCCTCACGATAAGCTCCACACATCAAGAAGGAAATATCGGTCTGCATTGAGAGTGGGACTGGCTGTGCTTTCCCGGCAGGCTTAAGGCCTGAGATGGACAGCCTAAAACAGCCCTTCTTGAAGGGAAAAGATATAAGAAATGACGAAGTGCTGCTATATGTTGACTGCTGGATGAATTTATGGTCTACACAGGACTTTTAATAAGGATAATGCAGAAGAGATAATAAGACAGGAAATAGGACTTGTATTCTCTGAAGTTCTCACGGATGCCGTGTTTATAAGGACGACGAAAAAGGAAGAAAGGGAATATTTTAGATTTATAGAGAGGGTAAAACTTCTGCAGTTAAGTTACGCGTAATGAATGATAGAAAGTTTATTGAATTTTGAAGGCAGTATATTGCTGTTTTTACAGGACTATGTGAGGAATCGCTACTTGATGCGATTCTGCTACACCATTTACTGTCAAACAATGCGGGCATACACTGTATACTACTGGTGCCCTATTTTTCTCTTTATTTTAAGAAAACTTAGAAGGTAGGCATACTGATGTTGTCACTACTCCTTGAGTTTATTATTGCAAACCTAGTGCTTCAGAAACCTGACAGCGAGAATCAGGCCCTATGAGGGTGATACAGGGGCACACCCTCCTAGTCGGACGGGCACCATCGATCCTTCCCTTCCGGCACACGGAAGCGCCTTTGCAGTTGCAGTTGTCATCTTCTTTAAAAATGCTAAGAAATACAGGAATCTTTGCAGATTGGCACTTGCCTCTCGACTGATTTGCTCGCAGGCTGTGCTGTAGGGCATCACTATCCAGCGATAGCAATCGGAGGAGTGCTTTTGAATCATTGCCGCGACTGCGATTGGTGTCTGCCGATCTTCTCTATTAGTGAAGAGGTTTGAGCGAAAAGCAGGAAAGCAGCTTAAAAGAGCGAAGATTGAATATTTCATCCAAAACAAAAAGAATACTATTTATCCTTCTGGCGGGATTTCGCTTTTGCCCTTATGGGACTCTTTCTGTCAATCTTGCAGTATCCCACCCTGCAAAAAGCCTTTTTAGAAACATTGTCCAGTGTTTATGCAGGGCAGGCTTAGGGGAATTAAAGGTAAATTACATACACGACAAAAGGCGATTTGAAGTTTTTGATATTAAGGCAGGCTTTGGCACGCGGCACTTAGTCTGTAATGCAGCCTAGACCACCCAAAAGCTCTCGGACGCCAATATGTTAAAAGTGGCGCCTTCTTTTGTTATTATTTTCCATTTATACTGCTTAAAGAAAAGATAAGCATATTCCAGGGATTAGCCGTATTTGGCGCCCTGTAGGAGCACTTTGCATAAATAAAGCCAACAGGCAATGTATCCATGTTTACCTGCCCCTCAGGTTCGCTTGGAGGGGTAGGGGCGGGAGCCTGTCTTATGGTTCGTATCTTAGGCAGAGGGTAATGGCAGCCTCATTGTATTCTTTCGGCATTTTTCCCGTCTATTCGCCTGCCTTTTGAGCAATGTAGTTAATGACATGAGCCTTTATCAGACTGCCATAGGCTTTATTCTCCAGCGGTGTGCTTGCGGCCGTAGGACAGCTTGCAATCACGAAGGCTTATTACCGCTCCTGCGACAATCTATGACTACAGCAGATAATAGTGTCAGCCATTCTTGGCTTTATATTCTTAGGGCAGCTTCCCTGATGATGAGCTTTTACAGGCTATGCCATCATCTTTTGCGATGGGCTTATGGATGTATTTCTAATAAATCAAAATAATCCTACACATTTTCGTAGAAAAATGCGAACTAAAGTTTTTCTCATATTAACCGATATAGACTCATAGTGTGAAACTCCATGACTTTTACATTGTGAATTAGCAGTTATTATTAATTAAATATTAAGGAGAAAAGTTTTCATGAAAGGTACTGCTAGTAGCCTCTGGATGACCTCTGGAAGAAGACTTTTCGAGACAAGGTAGTAAATGAAGCCTTTTGAGAAATACGGATTGAAAGCCGGATCACATCCCACTTGAAGACGTAGATGATAGTATGGCACTCGGAAATGGTGAGACTACTTAGGACAGAAGACAGGGAAACAGCGACTGAGCAGATTTGGAGATAATGGGAAGGGAGAATATAAGAACCTTTCGCGAAATTCTATCCGGGATTTTTCAGACACGAGAAATGCATATCATTTCTTAAAGTCAATGAATGACGTATACAGGTAATGAAGAGATTTATAGGGCAACCCTCCCTGCACCTGACTGATGACACCCTATTGATTCTCATAGGGGCACAGCTTGTGCACCGCTCAAGAGACAGCTGGGGGATTATCTTAAAAGGACCTCTTAAAGGGTGTATTTGCACATAATGAAAAGTGATGTAAAGATAATCAGCCAGAACGGACCTTGAGCTTAAATTGAGCTTGCACGGCCTAGAAAGACACCAGGTTTAAACCCAGCAACATTAATGACTTCATCTTCATCAGGTGGGTGGCTTTCGTGGTTTTGGGACCTCTATTTGAG
>BNJV01000592.1_pt1 | contig 54499 bp, 88 predicted proteins | sample 8540591 | NCBI WGS metagenome assembly BNJV01 (sample SAMD00202457, study PRJDB9452) | human saliva metagenome | host: Homo sapiens | reverse complement strand
CCATGCCTCCTTCATATGGATTTATCCTAAAATATATTATCACATATATGTGCAATATTTTATATGTATATATTTTTGTTTTATTCAAATAATGTTGCGCATAAAAGTATAAGCAGCTCAACGCCTAGTAAAGCATGTAAGCTTCTTCCTTCCCGAAACAATTAATTCTCTTTTCATTCTACCTTTCTGATTACTGGCTTGTTTGTCTTACTCTGTAACCACGGCAGGGTCGCATTTATCAGTATGCAGAACTCGATCAACACACACAAGTAACAAGAATTATCTCTTTGACGATAACTCTTACTACATTATTACCGATATGATCTACCGGTGCCCAAAGCATTGCTGTCATCACTAATCACACTATGCGATGCCGGAGCTACTGCCGCTATCGGAACAAATGATAAAATCACGCCTGACAAACAAGAAATACCGCTACTGCTATAGCACGCACCCATCGTTCCTACACAGCGGCGGCAATTTGATGCACTGGATACACCAGACAATTACAGGGATCAGGTTTATCAGCGGAAACTTAAAAAGTCTTTCTCGTATTTTACTTGTCTTTGTCTCCCAATAACGTATTTTGCCATCTATTCTCACCTCACAGTCAATTATAATGGACGTTTTCAATTCACGCCATACATATATATAGAGTAAAGATTTTGTCAGTTGATAAAGAAATAAAAAGAAGAGTAATCATTAACCTTTGATACAATGGTTAAAATTTTTGACATGATATAAAAATGATAATAAGATAATTGAAAAGTTGAAGACCTTTGATTAAGTGTGTATTTTTGAAGCCCGCTTAACTGACAGTAAGTTTACTCCATCGTCCTCAAATAAGTCGGGGAATTACTTTTGTCACTTATCATATTTCATCTTCATCAGCTCATTTTGCCACTGGATGATAGAAACCTTTCTTATCTCAGTTAAAAAGTAAGTCCCCAAGATAAGGCATTATTTTTGCTCTCAACAATCACTTCTTTTTGTTCTCCAGCATTTTCTCCGGATTCGTGACTTTTTATCTCGTCGATACAGTTCAAAAACTCCCGAAAGGTCATTTCACGGAATCCGAATGAGCAATCAAAAACTCCCTTTCCCAATTCTAAAGCGTCTTTCTTTTGTCGCAAATCCTCGCTTTTTCTTGGTGAGCTTTTCCCCTTCCAATCGGTATAGGTGAACTCACAAAACCAAGTCTCATTCTTTGCTTCATCTTCGTACGCCCCCATATTGCACCTCTTTCTTAGAATCTCTGCCATAGCAATACTTTTCTATAAAAATACCTACGATTCACTTTCCCTCTTTGTACTCGATAGCCGAGATTTATAATTTCTTGATTCATCTCATAGATCTGTTGATATACAGTAGTTCTACTTACTTCCAAGAACTCTTACACTTCTTTTTGCGTTCATAAATACCTTGTGCATATTCGCTCTTCCTTTCATTCAAAAATAGTGCAAGATTCCCCATTCCTATTTTTGAATTAGGACGATCGTCAATTTCATTAGCTTGCGTTCAAACAGTTTATTATTGTTCTATTTGATTTTATTATAATAGTTCATATTTGTTCTGTTAATAGTGGTTTTTAAAATATATTCTTCTATAACCTCATTTACTCCAATGTTCTCATAAGTCTTATACAGAACACTCTCATAAGTCTTATACAGAACACTTTTGTTGTGTTTTGTGTGATTTTTGATAGAATACACGAAAATGAAATTTACTTATTTTTAGAAAGGAGCTTTCTCATGATATCCGGACAAAAATTAAAAAGCTTCTGATTGCTAAGAGACCTTACCCAGAAGGAACTCGCAATCAAAGCCGGATTGACCGATGTCGCCATACGAAATTATGAACTTGGAAATAGATCTCCAACAAAGAACAAATGCAAAAATAGCACAGGCATTAGACTTGTGATATTTCTGCCCTCACAGACCACGAACCAAAACTCCATCCATGAGTTTATTCATATTATTTTTGACTACGAAAAAGAATGAAGCTCAGACCACTGGTAGATGATACCACCAGTGCCTTTCACTGTCACACGATATGAACTTCAATGATTTTTCTTGTAGAATGGGATGAGATGAGAAAGAAACATTACAATGGTGAAATTACGGATGAAAGAATCGGAGGATTGGAAATTGTCTTTTCCTAAGAAATCACGATTTTTAAAGTGAGGTGTAGATCTATGGGGTTCTATGATTACATTGGGAATAGGAAAGATGGAAAATTGATTGGGGACAATATTTTTAATAATCACTCCTGTTTATTCCAAAAAAAGATTTAAAAATAATCCCTTATTACTATACTAACAATGAAGTCGAATATAAAAAGGATTTTCAAAAATATCAAACTATCAAAGAGAAGGTTGAATTTATTAGGCTATAACTTGAATCAGAATTGAAGATATGTTTAACGAAGAGCTGGAATATGTTAATCAATTATATGAAACTTCTCTTCCAATAAATTTCAATGATTATTATAATATTCTAAAAATATTAATATAAATATTATTGACATGACCTCTGAAGAATACGAATAGAGTATGATTTAGGTGAATATGTAAGAAAATGTGTTATGGGCGAAATTAAAGAACTTGTTAAAATATCTGATGACGATGTTTACACTATCTCAACATTTCTAGAAAATCTTTCACCATACATTACATTAAGAATTTTTATCTGAAAAACAAAAATAATCTGGATTTAGATTTAATTTGGAGAGTCTCAGATGTTGTTGAGAATGGCTGGATCTTAGAAAAGATATAATTCCTCAATTAACTACAAAAAGAAAAAATACTAATCGTAACAGAAGGAAGTTCTGATACAGATATTATTCAAAAATGCATTAACCTTCTATATGATGATATTTCGATTTTTTGAATTTATAGATATGGAGCAAAATTATCCTTTTACCGGCACGGGTAATTTAAAAATTTTTATTAAAGGATTATCTAAAAATAAGTATTTTGAATAACATATTAGTTATTTTTGGATAACGATACAGCTGGTTTATCTGTTTACAATGATATTAAAGAAATACTTTTACCAAAAATCTAAAAAGTCATAACTCTTCCTAATCATGTGGAGTTTTGATAATTTCAAATGCAAAAGGTCCTCAAGGAGATTCTCTTGAAAAATATCAATGGTAAAGCAGTTTCTATAGAATGTTTTTTTAGACCATAATTTAATTGATGAAGACATTTATGTTAGGTGGACTGGATTTAATGATAAATTGACACAATATCAAGGAAATATTGAGCCAAAAATTTATTAGTCAAATCATTCCATCAACACTACAATCAAAAATATGATTTTTCTAAAAATGAAATATCTTATTGATTATATTTTTGGAAAGCTGGATTTCTAGATAAAATAAATCATATAGCATCAGCATAGTAGAAAAAAGACCGCAACACTCACGCTACGGTCTAATTATTTATATTCGATTGCAAGCCACTGGGGACTATTATTTTCAATTATTCTTTTTGATGGTTTGTACCATTTGCGTACCGGCGGAACAATATCATTGCCAACATGCATTGATTTTACTCAGCTTTAGGAAATTCCGTCTCCTATTCCATCTCAATCGTTCCTGGTGGCTTAGAAGTCAGATCATAGAACACCCTGTTCACTCCTTTTACCTCATTCACGATGCGATTCATCACTCTCTGGAGTACGCTAAAGGGATATCCGCGCATTCCGCGGTCATAAAGTCATCGGTAATCACCGCGCGGAGAGCCACCGCATAATCATAGGTACGGAAGTCTCCCCATAACGCCCACGGAACGCATATTGGTGAGAGCGGCAAAACTACTGGCTGTAGGAACGGGAAAGTCCCGCTTTCTCGATTTCTTCACGGTAAATGAAGTCCGCATCCTGTACCATCGAACCTTCTCAGGGCGTCACTTCTCGATGATTCTTACTCCAAGTCCCGGTCCCGGGAAGGGCTGACGGTAAACCAGATGCTCAGGAAGACCAAGCTCCAGTCCCACCTTGCGCACCTCGTCCTTAAAGAGCAGGCGCAACGGCTCTACGATTTCCTTAAAGGAAATGTTCTTGGGAAGGCCGCCTACATTGTGGTGAGACTTAATCACTGCACCCTTTCCAAGGCCGGATTCCACCACGTCTGCGTAAATGGTTCCCTGGGCAAGGAAGTCCACTGTTCCGATTTTATTTGCCTCACGCTCAAAGATACGGATAAACTGCTCTCCGATAATCTTTCTCTTCTTCTCCGGATCTTCTACTCCCGCTAATTTTTCAAAAATACTCTTCTCCCGCATTTACCCGGACGAAGTTTAACTCGAAACCTCCCTTTTCGCCGAAGATTTCCTCCACCTGATCTCCTTCATTTTTCCGAAGAAGGCCGTGATCCACGAACACGCAGTACAGCTGCTTTCCGATGGCTCTGGAAAGAAGCCCTGCTGCAACGGAGCTGTCCACACCGCCGGAAAGAGCTAAAAGCACCTTACCGGAACCGATTTTTATTTTTCAAAAGGGAAACCTGCTCCTCCACGAAAGAAGCCATTTTCCAGTCTCCGGTACATTTGCAGACGTCATAAAGAAAATGATGAATCATCTTCTGCCCTTCCACGCTATGCTGTACCTCCGGGTGAAACTGCACCGCATAAATCTGTCTCTTCCCGTCTTCCATTCCCGCAACAGGACAATGCTCGGTATGGGCGGTACTGTAAAGCCCTCCGGCACCTTGGCAATATAGTCGGTGTGGGACATGAAAACGGTGGTCTCCTCTGAAACGTCGGAGAAGAGCACGGAAGACTTCTCCACATGGGTTTCCGTCTTTCCATATTCACTGACAGGGGCAGGTGCCACCTCCTCCAAGCTCATAGGCAATGAGCTGTGCCCATAGCAGAAGCTCAAAAATGGGGATGCCCAGCTCGAAAAATTTCTTTTCCGATATGCTGGCTTTCCTCTTTGTACATACGGACTGAGGTCCCCGGTAAAGATGATTCCCTTGGGACTTAATTCCTTAATCTTCTCTATGCCAATGTCGGAACTGTAAACCTCTGCATAAACCCTTCGTCCCTTACTCTCCGGGCAATCAACTGGTTGTACTGTCCACCAAAAATCCAATACGAGAATCTTCTCATGATTCATGCTGTTTTCCCCTTTTTCTCCTATTCGTCCAATGAAGTAAACGGCTTTCGTTTTACACAAAAATCGAATTCATTATAGTTTATCTTCAATCCGTAAAGCAAGAGTCGGCAAAAAGATATTTAGAAGATATTTTCCAGATATTTTTGAGCCGCTATTTCTTCCAGTCTTAGTACGGTTCTTTTCCGCATATTTTCCAAAAGAAATGATAGCCGGAACCACCTTCACTGATGATGTCCAAAAAGTTCATCCGCTTTCGTGACCTGAATACCGCCAAGCATCGTTACTCCCTTGGAAAAAGAGGCAGTCGGGAAGCATGCTTGCAGGGGGCCTACCACAAGAATTTCCGCATCTTTTTGCCATAGATAAAAGCTCCTGCAAAGTGTCATTCAAGATGGTCACCCGGTAATCACCAGTAAATCCGCGTAAGGCACACATTCGCCTGCCCTTTCCGGAGGAAGAAAATAAAGGCATTCTCGTTCTTTCAGAGTCCTGCTGTCCTTTTTCCAAAATATGAAAATCCGCATTTTCCTGCATAAGCTTTCGAATCATGGGTACCAATGCTCCCCACCACCACGGATTTTTTTATATTTTTACATCAATTTCATCAAAAAGCATCCGCATCGTATAGAAGCTCATACTCCGGATGCTCCGTCTTTTCCCAAACTAATGTACTTTAAAGCATTTAACGCAGCAATTCCCAGAGTTCTTCTAAGAATATTTTCCGAAAAAATATCCTCAAGATAGGCTTTAACCGCCCTCCCTTTAAGTTTTCCGGAAAAGGGCATAGCTTTCGCAGAGCTTGGACAACAAACCGCCTCCGGAATCTCTTTTACCGGAGTAAAGCATAATCCTCCATGCCCTGTAGAAAGCTTCACACCGGAGAAAAAAAGACCGAAAACCGCCCTTTCCACAGTGATAGATTCCAAATCCACCGCATTTTCAATTTCACGAATACATTCTTTTAAGAAAATATTGCTTCCCTCAATTTTCTGCAGATCTTTCATTGTACTGCTCCTTCAAATGAATTTTCTGTCATTATAACATGATAAATCTCATTCAATTTCTGTTTTTTACCAACGGACAAAATCTTTACTTTATTGTGCTTTACTTTATTGTGTTTAACTTTATTGTTCTTTCCTCTCTTCACGAAGGCTGTTCTGTTTCTTTTTTCCCAGAGCATCTGCGGCAATCATGGCATCATAAAGCTCCGTTTTCTGTAACATCCCCTGCCAGGTTATGAATGGTTTCTCCGGGAATGCAGGCATTTTTGCAATGGTATGAAGATCTGCATCGGAGAAATTTCCCAGCTCTGCCAGCGTGATAGGGAAGTCCCACGGCAACACAGAAGTCTTGTACTTCTTCAAATTCTTCCTTCTTAACCCCTTCTAGACAGAGTCGCACCAGAGTACCAAAAAGCAACACAATTTCCGTGCGAGCACTGTGTCCTCCGAGAGAAGTAAGACCGTTGTAGAAGGAATGCGCTGTAGCAACATTGACATTATCCGCACCCACGCCGGAGAGATAGAGCGCAAGCTTCAATAATATTTTCCAAAGACTTGGTAACCACATGATTTTCACAGGCTACAATGGCAGCTTCTCCGAACTTCTTCAGATTCTCATAGCAATACTTCGCCAGTACCATTCCGGCACCGGGAATACCGGCATTTTTCCAAGCTGGGAGACTCGGTACGAAGAGAAGCTCTTCCCTCAAAATAAGTTCCGAGGGCATCTCCCATTCCGGCAATTAAGAAACGAACCGGGGCATGGGCAATTACGGTGCTGTCTACCAAAAACACAGTCCGGATCTCGTCGGATAGAAAAGATATTCTTTGAAGGATCCGTCGTCGTGGTAGATTACGGAAAGGCCGGTACAGGGGGCATCCGTAGCTACTACAGTAGGAATAATCACGATATGCTTTTTCTCATAAAATGCCGTTGCTTTCGCAGTGTCTACAGCAGAGCCACCCCCTACACCAACAACGGTATCTATCCCCTGCTCCTGCACAATTTTTCCGCATTCTGTCAATTTCAGATTCGCTGGAAATACCTCCAAAAATCTCATAGTAACGAGTTTTATCCGTTCCTTCAAAGCTTTTTTCCAATTTGTCATGGCAAGCTTCGTAGGCACTATGGGAGCAGACAAAAAGGTATTTCTTCCCCATATATCCTGTTTCCTTACAGAAAGATAGCAGTGCATCTCTTCCCTGAACATATTTCAACGGATTTCTCATTTCTCTAAGTTTTTCATCTTTCTACTCCTTTCCCTTACAGGGAACTGTATTCCATAACTCTTGAATTCATCTCTTTTAGGAAAAATGATTTCCTTCTGCACCTCAACACTCCTCCGGTTCTCGAATTCGATATTTAGAGGAAAATGTATATAGTGAAGTAGGAATAAATATTCAGAAAATTATGGTTATTAAATTAACAATCTTATTTTAGCACCTATAACGGAAAAATCGGGGACGAAATTGTAAATTCAGCTATAATGGCAATACATTTAATAAGTCCAAAAAAATAAAATGGAAAATTTCTACAATTTTTTTTCCTGTTATATTTTTCTCTCTCAAAAATAATAAAAATCTTCTTTGAGTCTATTGTGATATGATTTTGCAAGATAATCGAAAGAAATAGGATTCTTTACAAATTCCGCATTTTCCCGTAAAATGAAGGCTGTATATGGGCTTGTACCGGTTTCGACGGGGATGATGCGCTTTAGAAGCTATCCGAAAGAAGTCGCGTTAAACTTCAAACCTAAAATTAAACGCTAACGATAATAGTTACGCATTACGGCCTAAGCTGCTGGCCAGCCTTCTCACCACAGGAGAAGATCCTGACCTCATTTATGTGAGAAACGACGCGTATGGTTCCTCCCATGCTCGGGCGTATGTAGAGGATACCGGCTCATAAAAGAGGTGCACAGCTTTTATGAGTGGGGAATCTTGAAGTGTACTATGATAGTAGAAGGAAAGGGAATTCGTTTTCGGACATGGGTCTCGACTCCATCAGGTTCACGATGAAAAAACGCTAGGAATTCAGCCAAGAACGGCTTGAAACCCAGCGTTTTTTTACTTTCGTTTTTGGCTTTTTCATGAAACCGTATTTCGCTAAAAAGAAGCCAGTTTTCAGGGTAGGTGACCACGAAAGTGACCACGCTTATTCCAAGTGTCGTCATTTATAAAGCATGGCATACTTGACTACTTTTCCTTATCAAAACTCCACCATCTTCAGCACTTCCCCGTCTAGGGGTATAAATCGTGAATCCCTCTTCCGTAAGAATCCCGTAGCTGTTCGGATTGTCCTCTCGAAGACTTCCTGATCCGGGATTTAAGTGATAGTAGAACTTTTTCGTCTCGTTCTTTCTTCTCCGCAACAGGAAGGTGGGTATGTCCCTGCAAAAAGACATCGCCATTCTTTCTAAGAGGAAAGCTTTTCATGATTATACACATGCCCGTGACTTAAGAAAATGCTTCTTCCTCCCAAGTCAAGAAGTGCATAATCTGCCATAATGGGAAAGTCCAGTACCATTTGATCCACTTCCGCATCACAGTTTCCTCGTACTGCAAGGATTTCATCCTTAAGAGGATTCAGCATTGCAAGAACTTCCTTCGGTGCATAGTCCTTCGGTAAATCATTTCGCGGACCGTGATAAAGGAGATCCCCAAGGAGGAGAAGCTTTTCATACTCTCCCCTCTTGTAAATATCCAAAAGTTTTCTTGTATAGTAAGCCGAGCCGTGAAGATCACTCATAACAAAAATACTTCATCTTACATCTTCTCCGGAGCTGAGAATCCGAGTACATGGATCGCATCGGTCAGGATTCTCCAAGTCAGTGCAAGGTGAGCAATGTAGTTCTTCTGCTTTTCCTTATCTTCTTCCCCAAGAATCTTTACATTGTGGTAGAAGGCATTGAAGCTGTTTGCCAGGGCATAAATGTATCCGCAGATCTTATGCGGTGCCAATTCCTTCCATGCATCCTTCATTTCATCAGGGAATACAATAATCTGCTTCTCGAGAGCGAGCAAAGAAGGTTCATCTTCGGAATGAATCGTATGTTCTTTTTCCGTAGTTCTTAATCCAGCTTGCCGTATCTTTCGAACTCTCTCCGTTTGCTTCGGCATATTTCCGTAAAATGGAGGCAATACGTACGATGGTATACAGGATATAAGGACCGGTATTTCCTTCAAAAGCACTGAACTTCTCAAGGTCGAAAATGTAGTCCTTTGTAATCTGATTGGAAAGATCACCGTACTTTAAAGCTCGCAAGAGCAATAACCTTTGCCGTTTCCTCTCTCTCTTCACTCGTGAGTCCGGTATCCTTGCCTTCCTCCATACGGGAAAGTACGGAGTCCCGAATCTCGTCAATAGCTTCTCTAAACGAAGCACACCGCCATCTCTCGTCTTAAAAGGCTTTCCGTCTTTTTCCGTTCATGGTTCCGAATCCCATGAAGGTAAGCTTCGTTTCCTTCGGAAGGAGCTTCTGCCTTTCTTCCTACACGGAAGAAGCGAAGTATAGTGGAGCTCCTGACGACTGTCCGCCACATAAAGATACCAGTTCTGCGGATAGAGCTTTTCTCTATCCATAATGGTTCCGAGGTCGGAAGTCGCATAAAGGCTTGCTCCATCGGACTTTAAAATCATGCAGGGGCAGTTCTTTCTTATCTCCCGGCTCTGCAATATCCACTACAAGGGCGCCGTTTGAACGATAGGAAAGCCCTTCTCTCCAAAAATTTCAATGAGTCTTGGGAAATAAGGCTCGCATCGGACTCTCCCTTCCAGATTTCAAAATGCACATCCAGCGCATCGTAGTTCTTCTTTAAGTCGGCAATGGAAACCTTCATAATCTTTTCCCAAGCCTTCTTATACTTTTTCTTCGCCCTTCTGCAGTCTTACCGTGATATCCTTTGCACGGTTCGCATACTCTTCATTCTTTAAACTGCCGTCAGCATTCTTCTCTTTGGCTTTTGCGGAAGCAAAGGGATAGATTTCTTCCAGTTCTCCGATGGTAAAAATCCTTTTCCAGCTCTCCTCTTTCTTCCAGTTCCCCGATGATGAGTCCCATCTGCAGACCGAAGTCACCACAGGTGCACATCGCCCACAGCTTCATTTCCCATACGAATAGCCAGACGCTTTTAAAGCTTCTCCGATGGATGCGGGAACGAAGATGTCCCTACGTGAAGGGGCTTTTGCTACGTTTGCTCCGCCGTAATCCACAAGAACCTTCTGCCCTTCTTTCGGGTCTAAACTGAGCTTCTCATCTTCAGCCATAAGACCGCAGTATTTTTGCAAGGAATACCGGAGAAAGAGTCATATTCAAAAATCCCGGCTTAACTACTTTCCACCTTTTGGAGAATAAAGGTACGGAAAGCGCCTTATCTCCTTCCAAATACTTCTGCACATCCTCAGCCAGCTCAATCGGATTCTTCTGATATTTCTTCGCTCCGATTAATGCACCGTTACTCTGGTAGTCACAAAGGTCGGGACGATTGGAAACCGTTACCTTTCCCAGTTCTTTTTCATATCCGGCAGACTCAAATGCAAGTTCAACAGCACCTTTGTAAAAATCTTCTTTACGCTTTCCATGTTCATCCTTTCTTTTTACTAAATGAGTGCCCACATCCCTGTAGACGACACTCGCAATACATTAATATGCTACAATAATCGGAAGCCTGACTCTGAATGCTTTCTAGTCTGAAAAAACTTCCTTATACTGACGGAAAAAGACTTCCCAAATCGGAAGTCTATTTCTTATCTGAACAGCAGAACGTGCACTACGCAAAAATACAGCTATTGCGTAAAAATTATGCTCTGGATTCATACTCTCCGGTCTGTGTGGAAATAATAATCTTATCTCCGATATTCACAAACAAGGAACCTGAACTTCAACGCCGGTCTCTACAGTAGCCGGCTTTTGTAGCACCTGTAGAAGTATTCCCCTTGATACCGGGCTCAGTATGTACTACTTCCAAGGTAACCTTCAAAGGAGGCTCTACAGAGAAGACATTTCTGATAAGAAACTACTTTTAACCGTTTCTGTTTTCCTTAACAAACTTCATGGAATCGGCAATCTGATCATGAGAGAGGGCAATCTGCTCAAAGGTCTCATTGTTCATGAAGTTGTACATCTCTCCGTCATCATAGAGATACTGCATATCTACTCGGTCGATTCTTGCGGCCGGGAACTTCTCGGTCGGACGGAAAGTCTTGTCGGTTACACCGCCATTAATCACATTTCTTAACTTGGTTCGGACGAAAGCAGCCCCCTTACCCGGCTTAACATGCTGGAACTCTATAATCTGAACTACTTGTCCATCCATCTCAATGGTTATACCATTTCTGAAATCACCTGCAGAAATCATAAATCCTCCTAAAAATCTTCTACTTATGGGAAACCGCCATGAGGGCACGGTTCTACCCTAAACTCGTTGTCAATTCTAATATAAAATGAAAACGCACGCAAGCTTTTTCTTGAAAAACTCGGTAACGGTATTTTTATCGAACTGTGCCCCTGGTTTAACGGACAATTCCTTTCATAATTCTCCATTTTTATGTATAATTCTGAAATCGGGAATCTGATGTGTATAAGGAGCTTGGTTATGGAATGGAAGAAATTCGCCTTTATCGGTTTAGGATTAATTGGAGGGTCTTTGGCAAAAGCCATAAAGAAGGCCTATCCTCATGTGCATATTTCTGTTTTTGACAAGGACAAGGCTTCCGTAAAAACCGCTCTTAGGGAGGGAATTGTAAATCATGAATTGTCCTATCTAAAAGAAATAGAAGCCGATACCGACCTCATCTTCTTATGCACTCCGGTAGAACAAAAATCGAATCATCTTAAAAAGAACTTTGCTATGTCTTCTCCCTCATACCATTTTTAACCGGACGTAGGTTCCACCAAAACGGCGATTATGGAGGAAGCGGATACGCTGGGCTTTCCGCACGATTCTGCGGAGGGCATCCCATGGCCGGGGCTGAAGTGTCAGGCTACCGGGCTTCCGATTCTCTTCTTTTGAAAATGCCTATTATCTCTTAACTCCGGGGAAAAATTTTTCTGGAAGATACCGAGAAAAATGAAGACTTTTCTATCTTCTATCGGCAGTATCCCCTTTGTCATGAGCCCGGAAGAACATGATCGGTCCGTCGCCTGTGTAAGCCATCTTCCTCATCTCATTGCCGCAAGTCTCGTGAAGCTTTTGAAAGAAGAGGACCGGAACGGAAGTATGAAAAAGCTGGCAGCCGGAGGATTTAGGATATCAGCCGTATTGCTTCCTCCTCTCCCATCATGTGGCAGCAGATTTGCCTCAGTAATAAAAACCGATTTTGGAAATGATAGAGGCTTACATGCAACAATTGGAAGAAATCCGGTCTTCCATAAAAAAAGAAGATCCCCATGCCATCGAAGGCCTCTTTCAAGAATCCGGAGCCTATCGCAATTCCATGGATAGCAGCGCACAAGGTTTAATTCACAGTGAATTTGCCTTTTCTGTCCATGTCGGGGATCATCCCGAGCCATTTCCATCATCTCCACCATCTTAGCTTCCAATCGTGTAAACATCCGAAACATTGGAATCAACCACAATCGGGAAAAAGGGGAAGGAGCATTACAACTTTCCTTCTATACGGGAGAAGATTGTGAAATGGCCAAAAAACTTTTACATAAATATGGCTTCGACCTTTAGGCCGAAGCGCTTGTTCCTCTTTTCTCCCTTTTCATCTGAATCGAAAAGACTGTGCGTTGCCTTGTAAATTTCTTCTGGCTATATACGCATTGTTCATCGTATAAAGGTGCACCCTGTCTACCCCGTGAGTCAGTAAATCCAATAATCTGATCCACGGCATAAGCAATGCCGGCATCTCTCATTGCCGGTGAATTATCTTCATATTTTTCCAAAAATCCTCTGAAACTTCTTCGGAATCTCCACACCGCAAAGGCCTGCCATTCTTAAAACCTGACGTTTGTTAATCACCGGCATGATTCCCGCCTCAATCGGTACCGAAATTCCCGCCAAATCACATTTTTCAAGGAAACTGTAAAAGTACTCGTTATCAAAAAGAGCTGAGAAATCAAATACTCCGCACCGGCGTCCACCTTGGTTTTTAAATTGCGAATATCCGCAACTTTGTCCGGTTTTTCAATATGTCCCTCCGGATAGCAGGCTGCAGAAATTGAAAATTGCCGTTTTTCTTTCAGAAAGGTCACCAAGTCCGAAGCATAACGAAAGTCCCCTTGATTTTCCATACCATCCGGAATATCGCCTCGTAAAGCCAATATATTCTGAATACCGGCTCTTTTAAACTCCTCTATTTTTTCCAAAACATCGTCTTTTGTTAAACCGACGCAGGGAAAAATGCACCACACCGGGAACATGGCATATATCCTCAATATGCTCTGCAATGGAAACCGTGCTTTTGCTTTGTTTTCCACCCCCTGCCCCATAGGTTACCGAAATGAAATCCGGACGAAGATCCTGCAGTTTATATAAGGTTTCGTAAATTGTATCAATCGGATGCATTCCTTCGAGGCGGGAATACCTCAAAGGAAAACACCGTTTTTGAGAGAATAAATCAATACTCATTTCTTAATTCCTTTGCCGCCTGCACAAGATTCTTTTAAGCCAAGGTCTCTTCTCTTCCTCTGGCTCTTTAAACCGCAGTCCGGATTGACCCATAACTTCTTTTTTCAATCTTCTTCAGCATCTTTCCCAGTGCCTCTTTAATCTCTTCTACGGAAGGTACTCCGGGGAGTGAATGTCGTATACCCGGGGCCAACCTCTGTACGGAAATGGTTCTTCTCAGCGAGTCCAGAATCTGCAGATCTGAACTGGAAGCCTCAAAGGAAATAACATCTGCGTCCATGTTATCGATAGCGGGGATAATATCCGTGAACTCACTCATAACACATATGAGTATGAATCTGCGTGCCTGCCTCTACAGCCGCCAGCACCAGGCAAAGGAAAGCGGGAATAGCCCAGTCCAGATACTCGCTGTACCAGTCCGACTTACGAAGAGGCAGTTTCTCCCTTAAAGCGCTTCATCGACCTGAATAACTTTTGATTCCGTTCTTCCAAGTCCAAAACCTCATCTCGGATAGCCAAAGCAATCTGCTTGGTACTTTCCTTAACACTGATATCTTCTCTTGAAAAAGACCAGTTTAAAATCGTTACCGGTCCGGTCAGCATTCCCTTCATGGGGCGCTTCGTTAAGCTCTGCGCATAAGTGGACCATTCTACCGTCATGGCGGACAGCCTTCGAACATCTCCCCAGATGATGGGCGGTTTACACAACGGGTTCCGTAGGACTGCACCCAGGCCTTTTCGGTAAACAAGAAGCCGCTTAAGAGCTCTCCGAAGTACTCCACCATGTCGTTTCTTTCGAACCTCACCATGCACCAAGACATCAAGGTCCAAGTCCTCCTGAATCTTTACCCACTCGGCAATCTCTCTCTTTGTTGAAAGAAACATACTCTTCCTTTGTCTTCTCGCCCTTCTTAAAAGCGGTTCTGTTCTGACGAACATCCGCACTCTGCGGAAGGAACCGATAGTCGTTGTGGGGAAAAGCGGAGCTTAAATTCTTCTTTTTGTATTTTTTTCTCTTTCTGAAAATGCGGGAAGTCTGGTATAGTCCGCATCGGTAATCGATGCACAACGATCCTTACCGCCTTGTCTTCGCTGTTCGGTCTTGCTGCAGCAAAGAGGGCTTTATTTTCCTCTAAAACTTCCGCCCCCGCCTTCCGTCCAGAATACGCTTTTAAATCCAAAAGTTCGGAAAGCTTCTCACTGCAGCTGAAATGGCTCTTTATTTCCGCAGAAAGCTTATTTTTCCTTCTAAGGTATAGGAACATGAAGTAAAAGAGCAGGAAGTACCAAGCACCACCGAAATTCCTTTTTTTCTAAATCCTTTATCTGCTCTATGGTCTTCTCGTAATGGTTTCTCCAGATATTCTTTCCGTTTACAAGTCCCGCAAAGAAGCTTGTCTTTCGGGAAGCCCTAGACACCAGATTCTTTGTTTCTTTTTCCTTCGAGGAAGTCTCAGACCGACACCGTCAAAAGGAAGTGCTAAAATGCTTTATAGCATCCGTACATCACCGAAATAGGTCTGTAACAATACCTTAGTCTCTCCCTTTACGGAAAGAATCTCCTGATATAAAGCGGTGAAAAGTGTGAGGTCTTCCTTATCCAAGTCTCTTACAAGGTAAGCCTCATCAAAGGCCAGCCACTTTGCACCGAGAGAAGCAAACTTTTCCACATATGCCTTGTACGCGGATACAGCCTGAGGAAGGAAATCTTTCTCCGTCTTCTTTTTCAGTATAGCGGAGAAGCTTTAACAAGGTAAACGGTCCGATAACCACCGGCTTAGTCTCTCACCCCCCAAAGCCTTCGCTTCTTCGTACTCCTTAAAAGGCTTATCGCCTGCGAGACGAATCTCATCCTCATCGGAAATCTCCGCAACCATATAGTGATAGTTCGTATTAAACCACTTCTTCATAGCAAGAGCCTTCACATCTCCTGCAGGACCCTTATAGCCTCTAGCCATGGCAAAGTACTTTTCCAACGGGCTTAAAGACAGTTCTCTGTAACGCTCCGGGATAATATTAAAAGAACGGCCGCGTCCAAAAAGTTATCGTAAAAGGAGAAATCGTTGGAAGGAATGAAATCCACTTCCTTCTCCTGCATCTTCAGCCACTGCTTTTTTCGAATATCCTTTGCGAGGGTCTCTAATTCCTGCTCGGATACCAAGCCCTTGAAAAACTTCTCCGTTGTGAACTTAAGTTCCCTTAATTCTCCCACTCTGGGAAAGCTTCTATAACTGATGTTTGCATAGATTTTTTTCTCCTTACTTTTTCTTTTCATAAAATGTTACTTCTTTTTCCATAAGCTTTTTACTTCTTTTTCATAAGTTCTTTAGCTTACACTCATAAACCTTTATCATTCTATCTTTTCTTTTTACCATTAGTCCAGCTCCTAGCCTGTAGAGCGCGCCAAGGTGTATCCAGTATAGCCTAAAGAACCGTCTTTATTAACATAAAAACAGGATTTAGATATAGCCTTAAACTATAGCTAATCCTGTTATTCTGAGTGCGCAATACCTCGATTACTTAAAAATCGATGTCCGCCTCCACCGGAAGAACTGCTCCGCCGGAAAAACCGCCGCCACCGGAAAAAGCCGCCACCGCCGGATCTTCCGCTACGCCGGAACTGACTCGCATCTTATATGTTGCCTCGTTAGGATGACCGTCTTGTCCTCCAGTTTAATATTCGGATGAAGCGCCGTAAGGACAGCATGAGCGCTTGCTTTCTTTTGCTGCCAGGAGAAAAAGCAGGAAGGTAAAATTAAACAGCAGTCCCAAAAATAGAGCAAGAAAGACATTGCTGATCCATCGCATCGGGGCGACAAGGAAACGTCCCTCCATTTTAGCTTCTCACTTGAGAAAAAGCGAGTGAAGCCGTCTTATCGAACTCTCCTGCTGTCGCAAAACGATAGACATTGTCGGTAATCGTATTTGCCACTGCGGGAGTAATCGTCTTATAAAAACTTCCGCCGCTTTCTATACGAATTTCTATTCTCCATATCAATAAAGAAAATTAATCCGCTTTTTCCGGAAAAACCGCACGATAAAAAAATTTCGAATCGTACTTTCCGCACTGTATTCTCCTCTACCGGAAAGGAAAAGCCACATTACCGTATTCTGTCAAAGGAATCAGTTGTTTTTCTTAAATTCTCCTCTTCCTCGTCGCTTAGTAAATCTTCTTCATCGTCAATATAAGCCGTATATCCCGTATCCTTGTTTTGATAAACGGAAGAAGCAAGAAAAGCGACTTGATCCAGCGCATAGCTTTTTCCAAGAGTGAAAAATACTGATAAAAAGTCAAAAGAAGGGTTTTCCAAATCGTCTTATTCATCACCTCCTTCTTTTCAAAAAATCAGGGACTGCACGGGTGCTCAACTCATTAAACTTACGAATCATATCTCTTAAAGAGGATGGAAGCAATGCGGAAAGTCTGCCGCAATATAGTAATACTCGTCATGCACCGGATGCACAGTAAAATTATAACGGAAAGCAGGAGGGCTATTACACCGCCCGCCGTTCCGCTCCTTTTTACTGCTATTTTCCTCTTTCACTCTCTGCTTCTTATTATAACGTAAGGCCAACTTATCCCTTGCCCGAATCTTTTGCCATCTGAAGCTGTGCTAAAAAGATAAGAAAAATAGAGAATAAGGGTAAGAATAGGAAGTAAGTCCGCTGAAATTTGCAAGAACAGGTTTAAAATAAAGAATATAGGAATCGCAAAAGAAAAGACGTCCTATGAAACTTCTTTTTCATCAATCGGAATATCACAATAAACCTTTCCCTGTTTCTCCATTGACTACGGCATAGAGCAATCTGATCGTTCTTTTATAACTTAAGAACCAAATAGGAAATACCGCTCTTCCGACGGAGCCCTCCTTTTTAAAGAATTCGGATTACATCCGTTTTCTACATGAATATCCGGCCTGTTAAAACCGTCATGCCCCAAAACAGTTCTATTCACCTCTTCCATCAGCATGGAAAAAGCTTCTTTATCATATCCGGAGGACTCTACATCCGCAATTTCACTGTAAAATCCAGGAGATAGTTCGGATTGAATTCCTTGATTTTTCTCTGGAAAAAGGCAATCACCCGGAAATATCATCATCAAAACGAAGAGAAGCATCAAAAGGAATACTTTCCGCTTCTCCGCTTAGCTTTCCTTGAAGATCGTATTCCTCCAGGATAACATAGTTTCCTCTGCTGTACTTTTGCTCCCCTTTAGCAAAATGTCACCGCTGAAGTCATAGTTGTACAGCCAGTAAGGGAGATAAAATCCCACAAAGTGATCCAGGTACGCCGGGTCCTCCAAATCCTTCTTTCGATAGTAAAAGGAATGAATCTTCTTTAAATAAAGCTCCTTACACTTTTCTTTCGTAATCTGAAAGGGATAATCTTCTGCGGTTTTTCTCCTTTTCTATACGGCTCTCAAAGACCACTGCCGATCCGCAATACGCACAAAAACCGGTAGTCGACAGGTCCGTACTTTCTATTTCCGCACCGCAGTTCGGGCAGGTGAAAATTTTCGTTTCATAGACTTCCTGTTCCATGCTTTCCGGCGTGCTGTTATACGTTACCGGGTCAAAATGAGTATGACAGTTCAGGCATGCCAAGTCCTGACTGTCGATAGAGAATCGTACCTCTCCTCCGCAATTCGGACAATGCGCCATACTCTTTCCTTTCTAAATCTTCGGTGTTCTCTTCAGCATTTCATGTCTTTCCGGGCCATTGGAGACCATAGTGATCGGAACCTCGAGCTCCCTTCTCAATGAAGTCGATATAATCCTTACACTCCTTCGGTAACTCCTCATAATTCCGGATCCCTGAATGTCACAGTGCCAGCCCTTAAGAACGGTATATACCGGCTTTGCCTTACGAAGCAGGGGGGTAACCGGAAAGTCCTTTACTTCCTTTCCGTCAATCTCATAGGCAGTGCATACCGGGATTTCTTCAAGGTATCCTAAAGGATCCAGTACCGTTAACGCCACCTCGGTTGCCCCCTGTAGCACAGCCGTAACGGGAAGCTCACCGCATCATACCAGCCGACCCTTCTAGGACGACCTGTTGTTGCGCCGTACTCCCCTATCTCCTCCGCGTTTTTCTAGCTCCTCCGCTTCGTCTCCAAAAGATTTCGAAACAAACTCTCCCGCTCCTACAGCGGAAGAATATGCCTTGGTTACACAGACCACACTGCTGATGGCATAGGGCGGAATTCTGCTCCTACAGCGCCGAAGAAGCCAAAGTATGGCTGGAAGTAACCATCGGGTAAATACCGTGATCGGTATCCTTCATCGTTCCGAGCTGTCCTTCCAAGAGGATTTTTCTTCCTTCCTTGATTGCCTTTCTGAGGAAGAGAGAGGTATCACAAAGATAAGGACGAATCTGCTCTCTCTTTTCTTCAGCTCTTGAAGCACCGTAGCATAATCAAGCCCCTTCTTTCCGTAAAGGCTCAAAAAAGAGCATTTTTAATCTCTAAAAATCTTCTTCAGTCTGCTCCTCTAAAATATCATCGTAATACAGCTGTTGATTTGCAGCCGATTTTCGCATACTTATCGGAGAAAAACGGGGCAATGCCGACTTGGTTGATCCGTAGCTCTTTTTCCCGAGTCTTTCTCCTTCATACTCATCTTGTAAAATATGATAGGGCATCAAGACCTGTACACGGTCGGAAATATAAATCTTCGGTGTCGGTACACCGGCTTCCTCTAAAGCATGAAGCTCCTTTAAGAACTTCTGAATATCCAGCGCCACGCCGTTTCCCAAGATTGAAGTAACCTTCGGATTAAACACTCCGCTTGGAAGAAGATGCAGAGAAAATCTGCCATATCGTTAATGATGGTGTGCCCTGCATTGGCACCTCCTTTGAAACGCACTACGACATCCGCATTTTCCGCAAGATAATCCGTGATTTTTCCCTTTCCTTCATCTCCCAGTTTGCTCCGACACTGCTTGTACCATAAATTTCCCCTTTCAACTTTTTTCAGAACATATTCTTTCAGAACGGTATAAGTTCTTATCCTATTATGTCATACACTATTATAAAACGTCTTTGTCCTCAAAAAGGATGCCTTAACAAAAACTATTATTGTACTCCTTTTCAAAAACCGTATCTCTTTTTTATTCCCTTCTGATAAGATTGGTCACCCACTGCAAAACATAAAAAACAGCGGGAACAATCATAAGCAGAAAGAGATGAGCAAGGAGCGACTCCTTACTTCCTCCTGTGAAGGCGGTATAAAGAAAATGAAGCAAAGTCAGCAAAATGAAGACCAATACCACTATCGCCAATATTCTTTTCTATCCTTCCTCCATTTCCTTTCCTTTATTGCTTGATTTTTCTTTTATCACTTTATTGCGCTTTAACTTTATTACTTCTTTATTGCTTTTATTGCGCTTTAACTGTTACTGCTCATTGCCAGCGATTACTGAATAGCTCTTTTGTGACTTGACTTGATTTCTTTAGTCAATTGATTCCAGTTCTTTCATTATAACATCATTTTAAAGTGCAATCTCCACTGATAAATTGAGCTCTTCATTTTGTCCTCTAAAATCGGCTGAATATACTCGGAAACAAATTCTTCCACCTGCTCCTTCGCGCGTCCGATATAGAGCTCTCCACGCATAAGGCCCCTGAATATCTTTCTCCGTAAGCGGAAAAGGCATCATCCTGCACGATTCTTTCCCAAAAAGATCGTTTTTCAGTCCCTCTTCCTTCACTCTCTTCCGGCCTCCATGGAGTGCATGCGGATTCTTTCGTCGAAGCTCCTGCCTGTCCCCGCCCTTTACCGCGTCCATCAGATATTTTCCGCTGCCATAAAGGGGCAACTCCTGATTCAAATGCTTCTCAATCATCTTCGGATAGACCACAAGATTCTCTGCGATATTATAGTATAAATCGAGTAAACCGTCACAGGCGAGAAAGGCTTCCGGAACGGAAAGTCTCTTGTTTGCGGAATCATCCAGCGTTCTTCAAACCATTGGGTGGATGCTGTAATGCTCGGATTCATGATTTCCGATGATATGAAGTTCGAAAGTGCCGCCATACGCTCCGAGCGCATCAGATTTGCTTTTTGATAGCCATGGCACCTCGAGCCTATCTGCTTCTTCTCAAAAAGCGCTCTTCCACCTCTTTTGATGCTGTAAAAGCCTTAGGTCGTTTTGAAAACTTATGAGCGGACTGCGCAATCGCGGAAAGGACGGAGAGGACACGGAAGTCGACCATGCGGGAATAGGTCTGTCCCGATACCGGATAGACTTTGGAAAATCCCATTTTCTTTGCAATCTTACGATCCAGCTCCTTACACTTTTCGTGGTCTCCTTCAAAAAGTTCCAGAAAAGAAGCTAGTGTTCCGGTAGTCCCCTTACAGCCTAAAAGCTTTAGAGAGGCGATACACTCTTCTATTTTCACCCAAAATCGAGATATAAGTCATGAAGCCAAAAGACTTGCCCTCTTTCCCAGAGTGTTACAGGGTCTGCGCCGCCTGAAAATGTGTATATAGCTCGAGCATAGGAAGTGCCTGTATTTCATCGCGAAGTCGGAGGTACTTTCATGCAGTTTAAGAGCTCTTTTCGAGATCAGCCGTAAGCCCTCCCGCATGATGATCAAATCGGTATTGTCTCCTACATAGCAGGAAGTCGCCCCGAGGTGAATAATCCCCTTCGCTTTGGGGCACTGCAGGCCGTAGGCATAGACATGGCTCATCACATCGTGCCGAACCTCTTTTTCCCTTTGTTTTGCTTCTTCGCATTGATATTTTCCGCATTCCTCATGAAGTTCTTTTAATCTGCTCCTCCGTTATAGGAAGTCCCAGTTCCTTCTCACTCGCAAGGGCAATCCAGAGCTTACGCCAGTTTTAAACTTTCAGCTCTGGAGAAAAATCTTTCTGCATCCGGGAGAGGCATATCTCCCGGATAACGGACTTTCATAGCTTGAATACGCTTCCATCATCCCTTTCTCTTCTTTGAACTTTCTATTCTTTAAAAATTACCTTTTCCATTTGTCCTGCCTACCGCCGCTGTCTTGAGCTTATATTTCCACTCTTTATCTTGAACTTGTATTTCCGTTTCATCAAGAACTTGTATTTTCACACATCTGAACCTGGATTTTCAATTCATCCTAATCTGTGTGTCTACTTCCGATTAAGAACGCTTCCAACTATTTGACCCTTTCAAGTTAATCCGCCATATTACTGTAAAAACGGCTGCTCATATCATATTTTCCGGTTGCTCATGAAGGAAGGAAAAACGCCGTGTAATCTGCTCCTTTAGCGAAAAATCTTCCGACTGTAAGCGTGTGCTCTAATCTTTTACGATTTCATCTTCCCTGGCAAAGAGATAACCTCTGCAGATGCCCGGAATCGTTCCTCCTCGCACTGAAAGCCTGACCGACTTCCCGTTTTTCTCCTCGCCTGATGTTTGTCCTGTCTATGTGTAGACCTTTTGTTTAATGTCTCTCCTATTCCCTCTTCTACGGCTTTTTCCAGCATTAAAGCCGTTCCGCCTCAGCATCCTCTTTTCCTTCGATGATGTGCTTCACAAGTTCTACGTCAAATCCCTCATGATAGAGCTTGGCTCGCCACTTGCGAACAAGCTCCAGAAAGGATATTAACTCCGAGAGACATGTTCCCTGATTGCAAAATAGGAATGTGTTTTGATGTTTCCTCTATCTTCTTCTCTTGTTCTCAGAAAGTCCCCGTCTGTGCATAAAACAAGAGCCTTATTCTCTTTTTCACTGCAAAATCCAAAGCCTGTCCACAGCTTCTTACAGGAAAAGTCAATAATGAGATCAAAATCTTCTTTTACCTTGAAAATATCTTCATAAAGCGGAAAGCCGAGATCCGCTCCTTCAGCGTGGGCATCTACTCCGCAACTAATCTCGCAGTCCTCCGTGTTTCTTGCCACTTATGACGATTCATCCCCATTGACGCCCTCGCGCCATGTAAAAGCAGTTTCATTTTCTCCTCCTTAACTCTATACTCCACAAAAGAAGCCGCGAAAAAGAAAATCCCCTCCTCTCTCTGTGAGTTTCTTTTCCTTTTTCGCATAGCTATCGTTTTTCTATTGTAAAACCCCGTAACGAATCATTTCTTTTTCAAAACTCTCCAAATGTTCTTTTCAATCTCCGTAAGAGGCAGACGAAGCGGACCCGCATTCTTTCCTTGTAAATTCATCGTGACTTTTAACCGGTAAGGGGATTCACTTCACTAAAGAGCATGAATAAGCGGTAATGCCTGAAGTTGCTCTTTTTCTTGCACCGTCAAGTCCCCTGGCAAAACCACTTTTGTACAGATTTCATGCGTTTCCTTCTGGTGCCACATTCGACAAAACGGGAATAACGCCTACACCGCCTGCGGAAAGGATCGGGAGAATCAGCCGTCCTCTCCGGAATACAGGGAAAAGTCCTCATCCACAAGACTCCATCAGCTCAAAGTCTTCCCTATATCCCTCCGCATCCTTCACGCCGATAATATTTCTTTACATCATGATACAGCGCCGCCATCGTTTTGGCTTCGATACTCATCCCCGTTCTTCCTGGAAACATTGTAGAGAATGGAAGGAATGGAAACCGATTCCGCGATAGTCTTGAAATGCTGATAAAGTCCCTTCTGTGTTGCCTTATTATAATAAGGAGTCACCTCAAAGAAGACTCGTCAGCTCCGACTCTTCCGGCTGCCTCGACAAGTCTCAACAGCCGATTCCGTACAGTTAGACCCGGTTCCGGCAATAAGCGGAATGCGGTGATTCACCACCTTTGTCGTGCACGCCATCACCTCCACGTGCTCTTTCTACGCTAAGAGTTGCCGCTTCTCCGGTAGTTCCTACGGAGATAATGCATCCGTACCTTTCTCAATCTGCTCTTCAACGATTTCTTTCAATGCCTCTGAAGCTAACACTTCTGTCCTCATGCATGGGGGGTAATCAATGCCACTCCTGCGCCTTTGAACAGCCATAACTCACCTCGCTTACTATAGTCCGTCCTGTATTACTTTTTGTTCACCCTGTCTATACTCTCTCTTTCAATCCCGTTTTTCCTCATGCCGTTCTTATCTTCAGCTTTCCTGTCGCTCACTCTTAACAGTCCGTCTTACTTTCTGTGCTAGTGCCGGCGCGCTTCCCTTGCCGTGGGATCCAGAATCTTCTTACGGATACGCAGGCTCTCCGAGTCACTTCCAAGAGCTCGTCCGTATCAATAAAGTCAATACACTGCTCTAATGACATTATCTCTGGAACCATTTTGGCAGCCCCATCGGAACTGAGGTTCCTGTGTTGCTTAAGTGCTTTGGTTTTTACAAAACATGTCAGCTCAATGTCCTCCTGACTTCGGCCTGTCCGATAACCATACCACTCCATAAACCTTCCTCGGTCCGATGAAAGAGTACTCTCTGTTTGTCCTAGAAAAGGCCGGTTACCGCCTCACTGCAGGCAATTACAGAGCCCTAGGACGGTAGTTTTAAGTCTCCTATATCTCCTAGCCTCAAACTCCGACGAGGAATTCCGTTTCCCTCGTATCGGTTAAAACTCTCCCGATAGCCGTTAAACTCGGGAAGGAATTTCAAACCAAGTCTTGTATATCCTGAGGCCAGCGGACTCACGCTGTTCCAGTGTTCCCTTTCTCTAGGTCAACTTGAATATACCAGCCTGCTGCCCCTTCCGGTACATCGATATACGCTATCTCCATCGGCTCCAGCTGTTTTCCGGACTTTTCATCCGTTTTATAAATGACCTCGCCTTGAAACTGCAAAATTCAAATCCTTCTGCGCATGGTCTCTACCAAAGCGGAAAGGTGCAGCCTCTTCCTCTTCCGGAAACCTAGTCAGCGCTGGAATCGGTTTCTTCCACACGAAGGGATACATCCGTATTTAATCTCCCTAAAAGAGTTCTGTCACCAATATGACGGGATGTCACATATTTTCCTTCCGTTCCCGTGCAGAGCGGAGAATCGTTTACCATAAAGTCCCATGGAAATCGTTTTGTTCGGAAATCTTTCTGAAGGAAGCGCGGAGTCGTGATTCTTTCTCCGTGCAGATCAGTCTCGCGCTGAAGATCCTCAATACCGGATACCGCCACGTATCTCCGAAAGAAGCCTCCTCTCCCATCCACTCTCTTTAAACCGTCAAAGAATAGAGCTTGGTAATACGCACTCCGCTTATCCGGATATGGTGATTCACCACGAGCATCCTGATTCACCTTGATTTTTCCGTTCTCCCACCTCACTGATTCCGATTCTTCCCACAAATTCATTTGAGTCAATCGTGGAACAAGAATGTGTTTCCTCATCAGGGTACCTTCCGGAGCCGGAATAAAATCAATGATACTTTCAAAAAGCGGCTCTATATCCACATCGGGGTCTTCCAACTTTTTCTTGGCTGAGCACGGTTTTTAGACGAGGCCAAGAGGAAGCGCAATCCAACTGCTCATCGGAGCATTTAAGTCGAGACATCAGTTCCAGAACTCGTCCACTACATCAGTCGGGACAGAGCCTGTGGCTTATCAATCTTATTAATTACGCAAAGGACGGAGACGGAGCTCCAAAGCCCTCTCCGAAAATAAAGCTGGGTCTGCGGCATCGGTCCTTCAAGCGTCAACCAGCAAATGGTGCTGTCCACCATTTTAAAAATTTCGCTCAACCTCACTGCCGAAAATCCGCGTGCCCTGAGTATCCACATATTAATCTTTACTCCGTTATAGCTTACCGCCGTATTTTCGCTAAAATCGTTATTCTCTCCCTCTCGATAGGGTTAGAGTCCATGATGACGAACGCCGATATCCTGATTGTCGCTGCGAATACTCCTGACTGCTTCAGCAGCTCGTCCACCAAGGTGGTCTTGCTGTGGTCAGCATGGGCAATACGGCTACATTCGAATATCTTCTTTAACATGAATTTTCACTTTCCTGAACGAATCGGACAAACTTAAACTTCAACAATTTTACAGATTTTTATTTTTGCTTTTTAACTTATCAGAGTATACCACCGGCATTTTTGATTGCAAGGAAAACTGCCTGCAGTCCGTACTCCTCCATTTGCTTTACAAAGTCCGGGTATTTCTCTTCTTCAACCCTGATACGGAGAACCACATTGTCCGTAAAGCTTTTCTCCAAAAATCGGAATATCCTGTCCGCTAAAACTGTATTCCAGTTTTCCTGAGAAGCGCATAGGGAGCTCCAGAGTTCCAACCCTCCCCTCTATCCTCCTAAAACTGCCTTTAGAGCACCTCTCTTCGTACTATCCGAATGGGCTCCGGGAAAAGCTCTGCCTGTGCCAGCAGTGTTCATCGAAAATTTGCTTACTCACAAGAAGAGCATGTTTTCAGCTCTAAGCCCTTCCATCTTTATGTAAAATAGGCATACTGACGTCTTTTAGCGGGCTCTCCGTCATCCCTCTGCTTCTTATGCTCCTGAACGATTCCTTCCCCTCTTCCAGAAAGATATAGGCATAGCAGTGATGTCTTGGCCTCTCTGTATTTTTCTTGCACCTTCAAGATAGCGCTCTACATCCTCTTCTTTTCCAGAGGAAAAGTCCTGGCATAAAATCCGGACTTCTTCACTTCAATCTCTCCGTAAAAGCAGTCCTTAATAAATTTCATTCCTTAATCCTCGAACTTTTCTTTTTTGCTCGGTCCCTGTTCAGATATCGTAATCTTATTCTTTAACGGCTTCTCCGCGCTGTCCGAATCTCTGTTAGAGTCTCTGCCGAATCTCTACGGGATTCTCTGTCCGAATCTCGATGTGCCTCTCTCCTGAATCCTCGTCTTCATTCTCTCCTCCGGTTCCTGATACCGGTAATAATGATCATCCCATATCAAATCGCGAAGATTTTTCCGGCACCAGCATAGCTCCCCCAGAAAAGCATGATAGAACATTTCTCCGTAGGAACAGTTCCCTGGCAAAAGTCTAATCACGGCACTTCGGTAATCCTGATAGCAACCGCGAGGCAGTGCCCGACTTTCAGACCTTCTCCTCCACAGATACTATCCGGTCTGCTAAAAACCCGGGTCCGTTTTTCCTCATGAATTCTCTTCTATGATTTTCCGCCAGATGTCCTTATGGAAAGCCGGTACCGCCATTGGCTCCTCGTTCCAGCATCTTTTCAAAACCCTGATTATCATCACATCCTCCCCAACCCGCCGATATAATACAGGAGGCAGCTGATCAACCAGATATCTCTGTTGTTGTCGGTGGTCCAGACTTTCCTGCCTGACTCATTCCGTCAGTCGAGCTCCTTGTTGAGTGGAACTTACGCGCACGGATCGAGCTTGAAGGCACAGATTCGGCTCCATAGACTCTTCATGGCATCGGTCAAAGATAAGCGGTGCTCTCTTCATCACCTGCTGTGCCTCATCCTCTTTGTCGTATCTAAAATAACCTTCCGTTTTGGTCCAGAATCTTGGAGAAGAATTTTGGCTTTTGCATCTTTTCCGCCATTGGCTATTACGCCAGCAGGGCCTCTGTCAGCCTGAGTACTGGATACTCCTTTAGCCTAATCCTCCCAGTGCCAAAGCGGGGTTCTATCGTCCCTCTGCCAAGCGAAACTGATTCCCAGAGACTTGCATATCCATGTCCTCCTGCTCCGGTTTCACCCGTTTCCTAAACGCAACGAACCGCTACAATATTCAAGGAATAAACGATGCATCACGAATGCTCTGATCACCCAAGATATCCGCCGGAATACCAGTTCTCTAGAAGGTCTAGTTCCTACAGTATATCCGGAGTCACCTGGGAATAGAGGGAGGCCATGTCGCTCATGTAAATCTATTGTCGGTGCGAAGGAGTTTACCACCCAAAGGTGATCCGCTGCTGTGATAGACTATTGCTGGCACGGTTTAAAAGCCATTTTGTTTTTCCTCTCTCCCCCGGGAGTGCCAAAACCTCTCCCGAGGAGGATCCATGAGGACAAAGGAAACCTGGTGGTTCCAAGACATAGTCTCATGAGTCTCAAAACCGGTCCGGTATCCGTGCGTGATCTCTCTTTAAATTCCTTCTGCACCCTGAGTTAGCTCGTCCCTGAAGCGCAGTCCGTTTAGCCGATTCCCTTTCCTCTCTTTTAAATATTTTTCCAAACCCTTTCACTGAAGTTCACTGATACTCGCTGCCTTCGTTGCAAAGCAGTGCGCTCAAGTAAGGGAATATTTCCTGCATCATAATTCTCCCGACGATTGACTTCCTCATCTCATCATAGCCTCGAAAGACTCGTCCTGATCGCATAGACTTTTCAGTCCTCCGGAATAAAGCAGCGCTCTGTCGCCCCATCTCTTTAGAATATCCAAGCCTCTCCATAAGAGCGATCCCACCACCTGCCTCGGCTCGCCCATCCGTGTAATAGGAGCAAGGTTTATCCTCCGCCGGCCTTTAAGATTCACATTCTGAATCCGTTTCATGTTAGCTGGATCCGCGAAGCTTCAGCGTAGCAGCTTCATCGATATAGCCCTGCTTTCCGCATATTTTCTCAGAACCCGTATTCTTCTTTTTGTGCATCCCGGATAGTGTAATCGGATTTGAAGCCGGAAGCGATTCCTCGTGCACTGCCGCGGCAATAAACTCCGTAGAGACCTGGAAAGACTGAATTCCTGGAAACCTCTTATTGAAATAGCGCCGAGCTGGCAACCTTCACCCAGCGGTATTGAGTTTCCAAGTTAACGTCGTATTTAAATACCTGCTAAATGCTCTCGATTTCTTTTATCCAGCCCCTGCTGATCTCTCCAGTCCAAGCGCCACAGCACCCTGAAACTCTCCCGCACATTTTCAAACTTTCCTCCGGCGAAGACCGCCGCCAAATACATTGTTTTCTTTAAGAAGTCGCAGCAATAGCGGGAACCGCCGCCTGCAGTAACCGTCACCGGAAACTGCCGCCCTCTTACCGCACGGAGAATAGAGCGGTAAATCAATCCTGTTATAGTTCTCCAGAACTCGCTCAGCCTTCAATCGCCACAGCGTTGATGAGGATCTTTTTAGGCGTAGCTCTTCACATGACTCACTCTTCTATTTCTCCATTCGAGCCTGCAACAAGGGCAGACATCAGGTTCTCTTTTTGTCATAAATCTTAGTAGCATAAGCAGTGCTACACCATGAATTTCATGTGAATACCGCCGAATCCAAAATTCCCTAAATAAAAACTGTAGGAAAGAAAAGACTAGTCAGAAAGCGACGTACTGAATCCAGGTATACAGCCTTTATAATTCCTGCGTAAACCGTGCACAGATTCTGTGCCCGCTTACCTTTTCATATTTCACATAAACGATTCTCTTATACTGCATTTTGCGGAACTTTCCATTCCCTCGTCCTAGCATACAGAAGCCAAATCTACCGGAGACCATTTTACCATAATCCTAGCGTCCTGCCAACACCACCTCTGCAGGCATGATAAACTCGAATTTCTCCCGCAGACATCGGTGCTATCTCCCTCGGGAAAACCCATAAACCGCGCTCATCTACATTAATATAAAGCTGTGTCTACCGGGTGACTCTCCTGGAAAACTTCCTCGTCTTCTCTCTCCTGTCCTGGTACAAAATACTTATCTTCAGAAATACGGTTATGTTCCTTAATCTGCTCACCTCTTCCGTCAAGATTTCTTTTTATAGTGGCAGGTATAGGGAAAGAGCTCACTAAGTGTTGTAAAGTTCACCGCTATGCTATATCCACTGCAATAATAATGATTTGAAAGCATGCGAATCTCCTTCCTCTTGTAACAAGACGCTTAAGGACAGAACATAATCTCTGGAATTCAGAATCACTTTCCTGAGTGCATGCATCCAGCCCTATATTCGCTCTTCGTAAGCTCTTTCTTAAATTCTTGAATGAGTTCATCCATGTTATTTTAGCAATGTCGGCGATTGATCCGCTGAACCGACTTTTCCACGCCGCTTCCCGACGAACAATCGATCTTGGCCTCCTTCGCCTCCACAAGCGCGAGATACGGCGCCTGTACTTCGGCAGGACGAGAGCCGTCATAGAAGAGCATTTTCTCAGCGTGATTAGCTGAAAACATCTTCCCACTCGAAATGACTCAAAGGCATAGGCACTTTTCTCCGAAACATTGAAGAATAACGGAAAAATAGCAAGCTGCCGCAACGACTCGTCTTCAAAAAGCTGGAAGCCCTCTTCTTTGAGTCACATCCCTTCTGAAAGAACTTTTCCTTCTTTTCTTTTCGACCTTCTCGGCAGAAGCTTTTCTGCCCGCTTCCAGCACACACATAGCACTCGTCTGTCTATCCTTTCTCCCATCAGCTTCGCAATCACCTCTCGTCCTTCATAATAAACCTCTTTCTTTTCCAGCCTGTTTTTCAGCGCTTCTCTCCTCATCCTCCGTAGAGTAACCTCTCACCTCCCATTTCTCCCAGCAGTCCTGTACCTCTGTGCTATTTTATTTCTTCGAGACAGCAACATCTTCTTACATATCCCACACTCTTTCTTTTGTCTGGAAAAGGAAAGCGCATTAATCGCGTGAAACCAAAACTTCTTCGTTCATGTGTTCTCCACATTGTTAGCGAAAGCTGAATATCTCTCCAAGTTCCTTCGATACTCTCCTGCAAAAGTTCCGCATGCGCGCTTTTCTTTGTGCATGAATCATTTTCAGACGATTTCCATCTGCACACTTGCATACTATTTTGAGCACAATACGCCTCTTTAAAAAGAGGGGGTCTCCTCTCCGGAGAGAATAGCATCTCCAAATGCTAAGCTCAGTGGACTGCACTGGGCACCTCTTTCTGAGCCCTCTCTGTTGAGAGACACCTCGGAAACAATCTTTCCTGGCAGACGCCTTATACCGTTCCTGCAAACGCAGAAATCTCTTCTGGCATTTCAAGCAAAACAACATACTCTTTATCTTCCATAATCCCCGCAACTTTCCTCTTTCTACCGGATTGTATCAGCAGCACCTTCTGCATATCCCCTTTATTGAGAAACAGCATACGGAGAAGATCCGTGAAAACTTCCATCACAGAATAATCCCATGATAAAAATGAACATGTCTCCAGATTATGAATATGCTCTACAGAGAGTATCTCTCCTTCGAAAGCACCTATATTTCTTGAAAGCTCTCCTGTAATACGCACACCCCTCATCCCGTCCCTTCAGTTTGTCCAGAACTCCTTCCGCTTCTTATCGAAATTCAAGGCAAGGTTTTAATGTCATCGTAGGTGTTACTTCGTGGACATAAAGTCCTTATTATCGGAAATCTACCTTGTTCTTCTTCCTTTGCCTCAGCTGGCTTTAGTAAGCCGTCCTCGGTCTCAGCGCCTTTGGTGGCTTTCCCTTTGCCTCGGCCTCCTTGGTGCTCTCCCCACCTCCAGCCTAGTACTTTCCTTTGCTTCCAGCACTGGTCTCCCGCCTTTGTCTCGTGAAGCGGACTCTTTGCTCCAGCAGCATAAGAGAAACTCCCCCACGTGTGTGTGAAACGGATACACACTTACTTCCTTCTTCCACAGATCCCACTCAATGCAGTCATTTTTGTATCCTCCATCTTTCTTGAAGCTCCTTACGCTTCTTCTGCCTCGTGTCCATTCACCCTCCTGTCTCAGGGAGATCCTGTAAATTTTGCACTCACATTGCACGTGGACTAAAGGATAGGAGTGTTACGTTGATAAAAATTTCTTTCTTATTCACATGAACAAAGACATTTCTCTTCCGCGATCCCAGCGTACTTCTTCCCGGGAATCTTGCTGCTCTTCTCTCACCAAGGCCTCGCAAGCACAGCTTAATATTATTTAAAGTCTCTGTCGAAAGAGACAAGGTATCTTCCACTCGCATTCTTCTTATCGGAAGAGAGTTCCCCTGTGAAGAAAATCCGGCCGTATCCTTTCTCTGAAAGTGACTTAAAAAGTAAATCATCTCTTCTGGTTCCTGGATTTCTGAAATATCGACTGCCGGAAAATGCGTCTTCCTGGAGCCTCTCGATCCAGCATGTTCCATGTACCGCACCTATAACTCCTCGCAGATGACATCATCCATACGGGATCCCAGGTCCACAAGAGCAGCTCGCCAGCCAATGGCTGACCTCCCCACGGAATATTTCTAGCCGCACCGAAGCAGCGCGCTTAGCATATGAAGAGCGCCAGAATCCATACCGGTTGCCGGAGAGAGAATCTTCCCCGCAGAAGGAACTGTCAGATCACATAAGCTCCGGCAAGTCAATGCTATCTGCAGTGAATGCAAACATCCCGTCCCCTGCTCCACAAGACGCTTGGTTCTTTCAACGCCTGGCATTTCCGCAACCCCTCTTTATGATGTCTGGAAGCCTGTCAGGTGGGAATAAATAACTTGAACCTCTCTCTCCCACAACCTCCTCCATCATATCCGCATACTTCAGGTCGCGTTTCATCATCAATGAGAAGAATCATAAGCACCATATCCGGCCTCATTTTAAAATGGATCGCGTAGTTCTTGCTATGAGTAAAGTTGTCTTTTCCGGCTTTTTGGAGGAGAAACACTCATTCCTCTCCCCGTCCTTTTCCGATAGGGCAAGCAACGAAGAACCCTGAGAGAAGTAGAAACTCTCTTTCCTCTCTTTCCATGGAATTTTTCATCAGGAAAAGTAGGCGTGAGCTTTATCAAAATCTGGACGTCCGAAAAGGCGGAAAGCGGGTAGCCTGCTCACTCAATGTAAGCAGAGCACTGTAGCGCTCTCCTGTGGATGATTTGAATATCCAACTCATATCTCCCGTCTTCAGTAGGAAACGGCGAATCTACTAAATTGTGCATAGACATCCTGATCTCCCGGAAGAGAAACACTGAACGACAGTAAAGCCGGGCTTCCAGCACACCAAATGTCGTACTTCTTTCTGATCGGCATCTCGGCCCTCTTTTAACAACAAACCCTCATAGGAGAGACGGCTTCTCCCTCGACGAAACAGGCGTTTCAGAACAGAACCTCCTCCTCCGGTACTTCCTCATACCTTTTACGAGCTGAGTTTACCTTTCTTTCTCTTGTAGAGCAACTTTTCTTCTTTGCAGAGTGACCTTTACTCTCATGTGATCAGTGTCTTTTCCGCACACTGCTGCCTCCTGGTTTCCAAGGGACTTTTCCTGCCGTCCCCTTCCTGGTCTTCTTCTGCCTGGCTTTTCCTTCCTCTTTCCGTCTTCACCTCGGCTCATCTCTCTCCTTCCTGCTTTCTTTCTGTTTCCGTCGCCGCTTTGCCCTCGGCTTTCTTTCCTCTCCGCCTCTCAAGGCCTCGGCTCGACCCGGCTCCTCCTTCTCCCTTTTCAGCCTCGCCTCCGCAGCTCTTCCAAGGTCTTTTTCTCCTGGCTTTCTTCCCCTTTTCCGCCACCATCCGCGGCTTCTTTCTGTCTCTTTTACTCCAACTCATATCTGTCTTATCCGGCTTCTGCCCGGTCAGCCTCTCCCTCGGTCTCTTTCCTGGAATTTCCGGCCTTCTTTCTCCTCTCTGCCACACTTGCCTTTTCTCACAGGTGCTTTTCTCACCGCTTCCTGATCAGCCTCCATATACCGCCTCCTCATACTTTCACTGAATTAACCCCACTTGAATTAACGTTTCACCCTGGACTTTACATTTCACACCGGACCCTAATCCGCGCATAAGGGCAATCATTGCATTTCTATCGATCGAAAAAGAATCCTGGATAAAGCCCTAATCCTTTTAACTTTCCATTCCTTTGAGTTTAGTGGCTGATGCATGGAAAATGAAGGGAAATAAAATCTCTTTAGGACTTCTGGACTGCCCGCTTATACTAGAAATCGGAATACTTTTAGAACGTGTAAAGAAATGTCAAACATCCGGCATAGACTCCATTCCATTCAATACCTTCTTCCATTCTTAACAAATAGAAGTGTGCAAGAAACACCCTGACTTCCACACCTCTCAAAGGATAAATGAGGGCTGGAGCACCTTCTCATACTCTTTTCCTGAGAATGCGGCCTGCGTGGCCTGCTGTAAAGTGCTACAATCAAGCCTGGTGTCTCCTCAGTTCTCTTCAACACTCTTAATACACGGTCCAGGTCCTTATAGTCGATGATTGCCAGATAGTTCCGTCAATCTCCTCACGTAACAAAAGTTATCTGCTGATCCCTTGCAGTAAGACCTCATCCCTCTCTCTCTCATCCGGGAAAGAGGCGCAGAGAGCTGGAGCGCACGCATGAAATGCATTTCGAAACAAACGTTTTTCCTGAAAAGGCTAAAACATTCTCCAAGGCCTCGAGGAGAAAAGTGTCTGACTCGTTTCTTTGTTTAAAGAGAGAGTTCTCCTCTCCTAAGATGGCCGGAAGCTCAGTTCCAAGCCTCTGTGAGCACAAAAGAGCTAGTGCATGGTGGTAGTTTTCGTCACTGATTTCGCCCTGAGACCTCCCTTCTCTCTTTTCCTGTATTTTCTTCACATGCACTTGCGCTCATTTTTCTACTCCGCTTCTGGCCAAGCTCCTCGCTTTCTCCTCCCTGCTCCTCCCTCTTTATCCTCTTCCTTCACTGCCTCAATTGCTGCTCTTTAAGAGGGACACGTATGCACTTCGGCAGAGATAGCGTGTCTCCTCCTGATCGGACTGATAAGAAAAACTCTCGTCCCACACCCTCTTTCCTTTCCTCGGTCTCGTGGTTTTCTGCTACAATAAGAAGAGAGTGCGTCTCTAAACGGAGAGGCAAACTTCTCCTTCCTCTTCCTCTTCTTTCTCAGAAAGTGCTGCTCTTTGTAGTGCGCACGAAGCTCTGCACAAGCGGATTTTCCAAACTCTCCGTAAGCTTCTTGAAAGTGCTGGCCAACACATGAGGAAATCCAAAATAAGACTTTCGCCCCTCCGAGCATCTTCTTCAATCTTGATGTCCCTCGTTCACCGGATGATGCTCACATATAGCAAGTGCCTACCACTGTCATAATCAGCTTTTCTCCGCCTTGTCATCGCAACGCAGAGCAGCTCGAAGCCCTCCGCCTGATTTTCTTTTCCTCCATTTTTCCTTTATGGCACTCCAAGCTGTAAAGAAGTGGTATTTGATTTCAGTTTCCTGACTCGAGATAGGAGATGCTACTGAGCTCTTTCATCGAGCAGAATGGACTCCTGTAAATCCCATGCTTGTTGAAATTTTTGCAGTGGGAAGAACGAATACCACCTTAAACGTGCAAGCCCTTTGACTGATGAATGGACATATGTACGAAGAAGATCATCTTTTCTCCCGAACAAATATTCGCTTCTCCCTCGCCATACTCTTTCTGGCTTTTCTGGCCTTCCTCGATATAGCGTTTAGATGTAAATTCAACAGCCGCTGAAACTGCTCCTTTTCAAACTGCGTAGAGGCATCCGAATCAACTCCAGGTCGAGATCTGCCCTCTCTCTCTCTCCCATGGGAAGCGCCGAAGACAAAGGTAAGAGGTTCTTCGCTGGAAGAAGGGTTAAAGTTTCAAAGAACGCTGAAGATTCTCGGGAAAGTCATATAGCGCCCAGTTCTCAGCAAAAATCCATCCATTCTCTTCCATAAGTCTCTCGCGGCGATTGTACCGCTGCAACGCATTCTCTCTCACCGCATTGATTTTCACCACCTATGTTTTCAGTTCTGCACACATCCACCGCACTGATTTTCACTCACAGAAATTTCCATCGGAAAATAGCTTCAGCGGACATGCCGCAAAGTGCCTCCAGTTAGGCTTCCAAGTACGCAAAGCTCTTAGACGCAAAGTTCTCATCCGTAAAGTGAAACGCATAGTGAATGAGTCAGGACGGCTATGGCAAGCGGACATCCTGCTTCCTGCTATCGACACGAAAGCATGGCAAGAACCGTCTCTCACCCCTCAACCTGACGAGTAGCAACCGTCCGCTGAACTCTCACAGCAAGCTCGGGATCCTCCCTCGAAAAGATGTCCACCATCTCCTTTGCCACTCTCGGGGAGCGTTAAGAATAACCATGTCCTTATACACTGTATATTCTTTTATGCACCCTTCCACACGGAAGCCATCATCTCGGCACTCGAGTTGCAGGTCGGATTCCTTCTCTGCTGGCATCTCTCACGCCCTGACTCTCCTGACTTTCCTCCTTCTCTTTCTCTGCGCCTTTTCTTCCCTCTTTTCTGTCTTCTTTGCTCTCTTCCTTTTCCAAAAGAAGAAGCTCCGTCTTCACTGTCCGTCCTCTTCCTTTTTCCTCTTTCCTGAGACTGCTGTCCCTTATCACTACTCGATACCGCGAGTTCCTCATGATACGGAAAACAGGCACTCACTCGCATCGCATAACGCCTTTTAGGGAAATCTGGAAATTCTTCTGTAAAAGATTTTGGGATAGCTTCATCGTAGTATTTTTCGAAGGAAGAGCTCCGGTCTTGCGCACACGGAAGCGGTAAATACTCTGCTTCACATCTCCGACCTGAAAGACATCTCACCGAAAAGGCGTGCTCTGGATAAGGCAGACACAAGATATCTTTCTGCACCATATTGGAATCCTGATGGATCACTCCACGAGGATTTCCGTGTACTACCCTGTGCCAATCTGTCCGGCAGGACAAAGCAGTGAAGCACACGTCTTTTTCCGTATATAGAGAAGTTTCTTTATGCGCAAAATGTTCCAGATCCGAAAATCCAGAACATTTCGTTGTTCCAGCTTTTTGAGGCTAACGCGCATAAGAGCAGGGTAAGACGCATGGCCTCACTAGCAGATAAAGTTTTTCCATGCTCTCGCCTTCTTTCTATCTCCTCAGGAATCAGAATACAGTTCCTTCTTGCCATGATCAGACGAGTCGCTACCTGTTTACCGCGTCCTTAACCCCTCTCTCCGGCCTGACCCTTTTATGCGGCCAAGAAACTCGCCCAGTATTTCGTTTCTGACTGCACGGCGAAGGATAGGCTCCCGGCTCTTTATCGTAAAGACTTTTGATAATCTTCCTCCACCGTCGCGTATACTTTGGGCTAACTTCCGTGCCACAACTGGACTGCCTCTGTAAGCATTTCTACGGGCTCCCTCCACCCGCTTCCTGATGCGCCTCGAGGAGGTTTTTCCAGGCGTCGCCGCTGTTCTCGGAAAGCGCCTTCAGATACTTCTTCTTCCGGCGCAAAGGACTGGCCAGCGCAAGTGGCAGCGCCAGCTTACCAATAACTTCATGTATCCCCTTATCTCATATTTCCTGTGGAAATAGCGGTCCACAGAAAGAAAGGAAGCAAGCTTCTCCTTCGCTTACTTGCATTCCTCTTCTAAAGTTCTTCTACAATATCTTCTTTTAAGGAGGGCGAGCTCATCTCCGATACGGAACTCTGGTTCAATACCGAGGGCTTCGTGAAGCTTTCATCAGCCTCTCTTACAAAGGCATCGATAGTACTGATATCTCGCATTCAGTCTCCTGTTGCTCTCGCTCACTATGCGGATCTCCTTGTTTTCCGAAAAAGCTTCTTTTTAGGCGCTGCCTGATCCTCCTTCACTCCGAGGCGGCGTAAACTCGAAAGGCTGGGTCGTACACCACGACAGGAGGCTGATTGATAGCTCTTTATCAAGCTAAGGCGATCACCGACATGTTCCACCAGTACCGCGGTTTTTCCGGGAACCGTCATCGCTGCGAGAAACCAGTAGCTTTCTGTGAGAAATGACTCTCTGCTTTGTTCCTTTGTCCACTGACTCATCGCCATCCTCCCTTTCTCGTCCTCGATGGCAATCTTCGTATCTTTCGCACGTGGATTGAAGGTTTTCCTTCTGTATCGCTTTTCTCTATATCTCCTCTGTTTCCCCTTTGTCTTCCTTCCAGAATCTCCTCCCAGTTCTTCGTCGAAACGGGAATCCGGATTTCGATATCGAGGAAGTTCCTCGAGATCTCGATCAAAACCGCAGCAGATACTGTGATGCGGACAGTAGACGGTAGCGCAATATCCCCTTTCTTATCGTGAGAGAAACCCTCTCGAGGCAAGTGTTTAGCGCGCTACTCCTCGCTTGGCAACTCCAAAAGTGCCTTCCAATCCCTCGGAAGAAACAGCCGCACCTTTCTCCTCTTCACTCGCCGTTTCTTGACACTGCACGAAGATAGCTGAGGCTTTCTCCTCTCTCTCTTCTCCAAATGCGAAAGACTCCTCCTCGGAGAGAGGTCTCACAAGACCGGATGGTTTAAACGCTCAAACTGTTCCTTCTCGGACTGCAAAATCCTCTTCATATGATGTACTGATTGTCCATGGTAAAACAGAAAGCGAAGGGAAGCACTCCTGATCTCGACTTTCTTCTCCTGCAGGCAATGAGTGCTAATCCATATAAGCGGACGTTTAGACCATCCAGTCCTGCAGTTATCTTTTCAAAGAAAACTTTTCTTTCCTGCTCTTGGTGAATCGATGACTTCAGCCTTTTCCCGATCCTCCGGACAGAGGGCCCATCCATCTGGTCTATTCTTCCCGCAGCGTCAGCATCCCTCCTCTTCCATTTTGAACTCCTTCTTCCATTTGCGCTCTCGAGTCTGAAATTCACCCATGAGTTTCTGCTCTTCCAAGCGCTCCATAAAGGATCTCCTCTCCTCCATTTTTCCGGAGCACATCTGCAATATCTCGCCCCTTCCAAGCGGAAAGGGACAGGCTGAATCTGATTCCGCTTAAAGCTCCTCCAAACCCTCCTCTAAAAGCTCCTTCCAGCTTTTCTCTCCGAAAACTCCTACGTCCTTCCTTTCTCACTCAGCTTCTGGAAAGACAGCTCCGCAGCATCCGTGATACATATCCTGGACTGTAAAAGCCTGCACTCTCAACTTGCTCTGTCCGAAGATTCAGGCCAGGCTGCAGAAATGGGCATGGCTCGGGCAAGTGAACAAAAGACTCCATCCGACTTAAGGAGCCCTTCTGTGGACTTCGCACAGAGTTGCCAGACCCATCTCCTCAGTAATCACTCTTCCGCATTTTCTGTAAAGCAAAACTCCTCTCAGTATCTCGGCTCCACTTCGCGATATTCTTCCCGTTCCATGCAACACTGTAAGAGCTGACTCTGTTTTAAAGCCGATGAAGAACCCTTCTATCTAAGAGAGAGGACTCTTCCCTGTATTGTTTAGGTTCTTCTCACCAACTCTTCCAAGGCTCCTCTTCCATTATAAATCGGTGCTTTTCCCTTCGGAACAAATGATTTTCGTCCGGAGCTGGAAAAGAGCCTCTCTTCAGATATGGAGAGGCTTTGCCGCCTGCCTCCGTTCTGAAGCTGCTCCGGCACGACACACAACAGTTCTCTCGGTGTAAGAGCCTTGATACACATAATATTTCCTCCACATAGCTTTCCCAGCGAAAGCGGAGGTAGCTTGCATCCGCTTTCCCGTAAAACGCCTTTCTTTCCTTTTTCCGTGAAATGATGCTCTTTCCCCATCCCCTTTTCGGAAGAAATTCCGTGCTTAGCTTTCGTGAAGAACAGTACAATGGCCCTCGGATTTGCATGAAAACGGGAACGCCGCGAGGATCTCGGGACCGCTGATCCAGTGAAGGTTGCCGGAATCTGGTCTTAATTTCTTTCCAGAGAAAACGCGAGATCAAAGAGCTCTGAGAGCATTTTCTTTCGGAAAGCGAAAATTTCCTCCGAGCTCTCCTCTCTATTTCTGCATCATTTCCAGAATAGTTGCCACGTGTCTTCAAACTCTCCTCCTGTTTTCCCATGCCTCTTCCAGAGGGAAGGCTGGTGCTGAGACCAAAGCCTGTTTTCCAAATCCGTTCTCCAGAAGTCTGGATAGGATCATGTCTCATCCCTGTCCTCAGGAACTAAACCTTTTTCCTTCTTTTTCCCTGCTGCCCTTCCCATCGTCCAGCCCTTCTCCTCTTCTTGATCCACACCCTTTCCTGTTTCTCCAGTCATAAAAGCCAGAGCGAGGTTAAATCCTGACACCGCCTGATAGTCTCTACTTTTGACACGCCTCTCCCTTTTTCTTCCTGAATTCATTTCCCTTCCGGATGTCTCTCCACTTCCTGACTGTATCTCTCTCTCTCTCCTGTTCCTCCTGAAAGTTCCTCCTCTCCTCCTCCTGATTGCAGAAGGAGAAGAAAAGCCTCAAGTCCCTTCCCATCCTCTTCTCAGCTGAGAGTTTTCCCAGCGGTCCACCAGCTCTTCTTCCCTCAGCCCCTTCGATACGGAAAGGCACGAAGATAGCGAATACCGCATCAGAGCGAAGCCCTTCTCGAGAACCAAAAAGAGCACCCGGACCACCTTCCTGTAGGGGAATCCATGAGCTTTTGATATCCTCCTCCCAGAAAAGCGCGAATTTCCAACCTTCCATTTTCTGAACAGTATCCTGATAGCTTTCCGGATCTGGAACGACTCGCGGCAAGATCATCCTGAGACGGCAGCCCAAGCCCTTACGAGAGCACGAAACCCTGGCCGCCGCTTTCCTCCACTTTCTTAGAATATTCTGGACATTCCGACTCGAAATACCGAAAGGCTGAACTCCGCTTTCTTTGCAGCCTCCTTCTTGCGCCTCCTTTTGATCTGCTTTTCTTTCGAAAGGCCTGGAGCTAGACCTGTCTCTCTCTCTCTCCCACTGTTCCTGACCTCTCTCCCTTCTGACAGTCCGAGCATAGTCATCACAGATTTCTTCTGGAGCGCCGGAATCTCAAAGTAGAGGATAGACCTCTCCCTCTTCCGCCTTTCTCCGCTGATGTGGGCTATAAAGATCTCAGCATTGATTTCAGGGGAGTGACTTTTACCAGTTTTAAGGCAAGCTCCTCCAACTCCTTGCACTGCATCCGTCAGGGTACGAAGACAGGTCTCCCTCATCATAGCAGATTTCCCTTCCTGACTGCCTTGAATTTCCAGGAGAAATCTCCAGGATGCCGCTCCTTCCACTCAGGATCTCTGGCGTATCTCTAACTCGGAAATCGGGTGTAAAACCTGTGGTAGCTTTAAGTCCAAAAGTGCAAAGCTCTGCATTTTTGTAATCTCGATCCTGGTAACTTTGCTCTAAAGCAGCAGGTCTCGAACCCTTCCTATATATATTTCTTATGTTCCAGAAGGCTGTGCCTTAAAAAGCCCTCACAAAGAGCGCTACAGCACGTGAGCTTGTCTGCATTGCCGTACCCTGACCAGCGCGCGTGGTGCCTCAGATTCTCCTGGAAGCTTAACCCATATTGCAGTGTATTCCGAAATAAGAGATTTCTGCCTCCCTCGAGAGACCTGACTCATCACATTTCTTCCCTGGAAAATATAGCCAGACTGCGATTGTATTTTTCCCGCAACAAAATGCAGAGCGCATGACTCTCCCATCCCACAGAGAGCCCTGGTGCCTCTTTGTCTCGCATGGGAAGAAGCTTTGTGTATTAGCAGCCTTCGAAGCTTTAAAACATCAAGATATCAGAATCTCTTTCCTTTGTGTCCATGCTATCACACTCCTTTTGCATGGCAAGGGTATCCTGTTCCTGGAAACTGAGGTGGTAGACATCAGTGATTTAAAATCCTTTTCTGCCCTTCCAAGGCCTTCCTGAACTACAAACCCGTCTCTCCGGACCCAGCTACTGCCCTCGAAAACGAATCTTGCGTAAAGTGACATACTGCAGGCTCCTTTCCTCGTTTGATATGATTTGTCGCACCTATCGAATGGAAAAGCGGACAAAGAGGGTCTCCTTGAGACTACTGTCTCTAGGTGCCCTCAGCATCCTCCTCTCACCTCCTCTTTCCTACTTTCTCCGGAAGCAAAGTTCCCTTCCCATCCTCTTCTTCCGGACAGCCTGGCTTTCAGACTTTTCTCCAGATATTGTGCCTATTTTCCAGGATACTCCTTCCAGGAAAGCCCAGCCGTGACTCAGATCTTCCAGAGCTCCTGTTTTCAGATTCTCTTCCGTACATGAATGTTCTTTCGCTACCCTTCCAGAGCTCTGACAAAATAGTAGCCATGGAGACAGTCGCCACACCCAGCTGTAAAACTTTGATGCCGTGCACTCTGCCGGCAGCGACAGGCGTAGGCGAACCGTCTCACTCCTCCTTTAAAATATATTGGCTGGAGACTTCTGACCTTCAAGCTCTCAAAATCGGAATAAGAAGTCATAACTGCAAGGCAAGAATACTTCCTGTACGATATGAAGATCTCCTCTCCTGTTTTGGACAACCAGAGCAGATGCCTTGTAGTCTGGCGCAGAAATTGAGCTCCTTCATATCTCAAAAGAAGCGGGTGCGGTCCCCTATAAAAGCAGGATTCTTAATCAGACCCAAAGAACTCCGAGTCCAAACACAAGGCTCCTGCACATTTGCACTACGAGAGCCGGTCAGCAACTCAAATCTCGCACTTCATGCGGATAGGCTCTGGCAAGCTTTCACAAGATTTCGGGAGCTCTGGAGTCCCAGTCTTCCGCTTTTAATCCTCCAAGCTTCATAAGGGGAATATCCTCTCATCCTTTCAAGCATAGGTCCTGTATCATAAACGCTTGGTCTGGTCAGTATGCAGCTTGTGACTGGCTCAGAAGTTTTGACATCCCTCTTCCGAGACATAGAGGAGGCACAGCCCGTCATCCATATCACAGCCCGATTCTCTATGGTGTCGCACAAAATGATTTTTCGTTTTATTTTCATTTTGGTTTCCTATTTCATTTTGCATTTCCATTTTCTGTTTCTATTTTTGTATTTCTATATTTTTGTATTTCTATTTTTCTATTTCCAGTTTCTTTCTGTTTCTATCTTTTCTGTTTCTATCTTTCTGTTTCTATCTTTTCTGTTTCCACCTTTAGTCCTCCAAAGTGTCTCTTCTTGTGAGCCAGGTAATAACTCTTTCCGGCTTGCAGTACCATCCTATACTTTGAACTTTCTTCCTAAACTTTGTGGTCTGTCTGATAACTGTGCAGAACAAGACTGTTTCTTCATTTTTCCTAAAAATCTCCAGCTGTCTCCAATACACTGAGCTTATCGGAGTGTGAAAAGAGAGGAGTACGCGAGTAAGCCTATGCTCCCCTTGAACTGACTGGGTTTCTTCCGGAAAAGTATCCTCCAGTATCTGATTTCAGAGCCTGACGCTTCTGAAACTTGGAGTCAGTCTCTCTCTTAGGAAAAGATAGGTACTCTGTCCGGCTTCTGTCCGGCTTGCACAAGAGACCGCGTCAAGGCAAGAGTAATCGTTGTTAAGAAAGGAAAAAAAGGCATCTTAAATTTTCCACCCTCCTGGAAGGTTGTTACCTCATAAATTTTGCTTCTGCATAGATCTATCTCGGGGCATAGAAAGTTCCTCCTTCCTACTGCAGAATTCTCCTCTTTCATTAAAAGCAATCTGGTCGGTGGCATGCAGGCTCTCATGGTCATGGGTGATACAGGGAACGAAAGGCCCCTCTCCCAAAATGAAGGAGAAGTCTCTCCCATTCTCTCTCGAAGATCTGGGTCCAGCGACGAAAACGGCTCCATCGAGGAGGAGAGTTCCTGGCCCTGGGCAAGTGCCCTGCAATGGCCAACTTCCGCTCTGTCCTCCGGAAAGACTTCTTCATCGTCCTCCCTGAAAACCCCTCGAGGCTTCATGAGAGAGAAGCTCTCCACTCATTTCTCTTCGTTCCTTCTCCGTCTTCTTCTTTTTTTTGAATGGAGAGGGACATTTTCTCTGAATCCGTTAGTAGGGAACAAGGGAGATCCTGAAAGACCACTGCATAACTCTTTTTTCGGGAGGAAGCGCAGTCAGATCTCTTCCTGTTCCAGAAAAACGCCCCTGGAAGCACTTCCTGGAAGGAGCCTCTAGCATAGCTAGACCACCAATGCACTTCTTCCCACAGCCATGACACTGAGAAGTACCAGATTTCGCTCTTATTTTTGAAGGAGCAGTTCTTACAATAGGACCCTTCCAAGTTCACATGCAGATTTTTCTATTTTCAATACGTTTTTCCCTTCCTTTTAAGCCTCGCAAAAGTATCGACAAGAAGAAGAGAAACTGCTCAGTAAAAGAGTAGTCCGAAACGCTTTATGAGATTTCTTTTCCGTTTGAATAAAGGGTACCATAATAAGATTTAAAGTCTTCAGCTTCCTTCCACTCAAGAAGCACCGTTGTATATACGGCTCATGGAAAGAATAGCGACATCATAAATGCGGGAATGAGGTGAAGGGAAAGAGCAAGGGAATCAATACCTTAAATGTTAAGAAATAGAAGCCGCTTGCCCTGAATACTCTTCCTGCCCTCCAAGCGTTTGATATTATTTCACCCTCCGTAAGATAAGTTGTTGCATACGGCAGCTGTGGCACGTGATGTAGAAAGACCGAAAGGTGGCATTTTAGTTGAAGGTGTAGAAAAGAATCTGTGCCCCTACAAAACTGAAGACGGTGAATCATAGGTGTTGAAGCTGGGAAATGGCTATGCAAAAGAAAGTGGCCACTTCCCTTTTGTGTCTACTTGCCATTTATAGTAATAGGCGCCCATTATAGTGCAAGCTAAAGACACCATGATTTGGAAAAAAAAGATACTGACTATATAATTGATAAAGAGCCTTTCTTTGAAAGAATTCGCCTGAATCACCCTCAAAGAGGTAGTTCTGGGAGTATCCCCGGCCGTGTAGCGCCTGAAAAGCCCAGCAACAAGGACCAGAAAAGGAAAAATGTAATCGAAAACAGAATAATATGCGTATCAATCGATACGCCGGATTTTTCTTACCAAGCATAATTATCCTTTCTTCGGTAAAAAGCGAAAGGAAAAGAAGGAAAGCAGGAGCGAAAAGCGTCGACCGGTTATAGCTTAGTGCAGCCTGGGCGATTCATAAATCCTTCTCGTATAGCAGTTCCTGACAGGCCAGGATTTTAAGCATGGCTCCTCCAAGTTGTATTTCCAAGAAGATAAAGATCAAAGCTCCAGCAGTGAGGTACAATGCTGCAAGATACTGCTGAACTTCGATAGCGGTAGTATTAAAAAAAGAAGCTTTCGTATAAGGGACTTCAGTCCATGAATTTTCGCGGAGCTCCAACCTTTCCGTCCACCTGAATATGAGCGGTAAAAGCGAAAAAGCATAGCGCGGTAATTCTTCCAGATGTGTAAATCTGGCGAACTCACCCTGACTCAAACCGCTGCAGACGTAACCTGAAAAGCACTTCGGTCGGAAATCAAATTTTAATGGCATAAAAATCCTGCCATAAATCCACTTTGCGAAAGTGAGTAAAGAAGCAGTGCGTAACCAAACTGGTGTGGTATTATTATCGCACGTACATAGTTCCTTAATCTGGTCCACTTTTTCCGGCAAATATAAATCAAAAGAAAGAAAAAGGAGGCAGAGAAAGAGAGAGATAGGATATTTGTAAGGAGAGCTGAGAGGGACTGTCTCCCTCCAGTAAAATCTCCGGCAATGTGCAAGTGATACCCATGCGCTCTCCACAGAAAATCCGCCCACAGCTCAAATGAGAGCCAGTAAAGAGCCCTCCTGAAAGAAAAAGTCATGGAAAAGATAGTGCAAAGGAGAATTCTTTTCATCCACTGTCCTGGCTCACTTCCTGCCAGATTTCTCTGTTGTAATCAAGAACCAGTCCTGCAGGTACTCCGGAAGGCGCCTGACGGTGCTCGCTCTTATGGAAGAACGGCCTCTCTTCCCAAGTCCATCTTGAGAACAAGCCTCCTGTACATCTTCGAAAAGTTTGGTAATATCGAGCACCGGAAATGGTCTTGTTAATCCCATATGGTTTAATCATACCTCCGGAGCCATCATTACTGATTGCCATCATGGCAAACCCCAGCTTATATCCTGAACTGCAATGTGAAATTGTCTGATTGTCTCTTTGTCGAAAAGGAAAGTCTTGCATCGGGAGAAAACTCCGTCAGTTACCGTTTGCTACGATAGGCGCGGGAATAGGCTCAACTCTCTATAATGAGTTCTCCGTTCTTGAGCACATGTTCATCATGGTCGAAAGTGACCCGATAGGTCTCTTCCTTCTTCCAAAGATAGGGGCAAGTTCTCTGCTACTCCAGCTGGCTTAATCCAGCTCTTTGGCCTGGCTTCCTATTCTTTAGTCTGAACCGTTTTACCCCCCATTAACATCAAACGATTTCGAACGAAGCGTGAACCGGGTAGTCGGAAGGCCGGATAATTTTTCCTTGATAGCCTTCGCAACCCAAAGCTCTGGTATTTTTTGAAACCTCCAACCCTTTGCTGTCACTGTGGTTGGAAGCCGGTTGCGCCCACCGTAGGCGCTCGTAGTTCCCTTAACTGGATAAGAGAAGTTCATGGTGGTTTCCGAGACTGTCCTGATTGATAAACTCTTTAAATTCGGCAAATCCTCTGTGAAGTGACCATAGAGATAAATATTTTCCTTTGTTGTCTTAAAGTTCTCTTCCATAATCCAGATCATATCAATGTGTTTGGATTCCGTACTGCCTGCCTTCTTCTCTGCGGTGTGAGTTAATAAAAATATTCTAATCCCTCTGGTGGGAACACTGATTCAGGGTGATGTCATAATTTTAAATATTCTTACTAGTGTCAGTCCGAACCACTGGATGAATGGTCATTCCCGCCCCATCCGTAGTTTATGGTCTGTCCCTTGCCTTCTATTATTTATCAAAGGCTCTCCTGAACCGCTCCTCTCCTCCTGCCTCTCTCCGGCCTTGCCCCTCTGCTCTTAGTTTCCGTCTTTATTAAAATTTCTAAAGCTCTGCCTTCTTCCGCCGCAAGCGGATAAAGCAAGTACTCCTGCCATGGCTACTGCAGTAAATCGAGAAATCATGTGCAATTTTTTCATACTCTTTCTCATTCTATTTCTATTGTATAAGCGTATCTCTTCACTTTTATCTTCATGCTTTTTCCTTACTCCGCCCTTGATTCATAGTTGAACTTTGTAAAACCGGTCTCTTGACTTCCATATTTATCCCCATTCTGATCCTGTTTTCCTTATTCTCTGTCTCTTCCTGTTAAATCTTACTTACTGAGACCAATAAGGAATGCCAGTGAAGAGAATCAAAAGCTCCCGTTACAAGTAGTTTTGTCTCCTGACAAAAAACCTCCACATAGGAATAGACCAAGGCTGCTGGAAGCTGTCCGGAGGCCCATACAACTAGAGCTCCATAGCTGATACGCTGAGTTGCTCATGTGATAGTTGGCGATATCAAAGGAGATAAAGGGAAGTAATCTTGTATCAAAACATTTTGAGCCCTATGTCCTCTTGAAAATCTGTCATCGCCTTTAACGTCTCTTGAGGTCAGCTTCCACTGGCTCCTTCCCTAGATCTCCTTGCAATAAAGAAGAAGAGGGCAATGGCTGACCATGGCGCCACTCCAGGAAAAGCGAAAGCCCTTCCAAAGCTGAATATGTTCAAAGGTAATCAAAAGGGAAGCGGTGCCACAACGATCAAAACCATGACAAGAAGGAAATGACGCAGATAGGGCCCAGTGAAGCCATAAAGTCCCAGCTAAGTCTCCTGTGGCAAACACGGAAGATCTCCTCTCTAAACTATGCAATATAAAAGCTAGTGGGTTAGAGCTCACAACTGCAATCACCCAATGAACAGAAGAATTTTGTCTTTCGAAAGATTTTTTCATTACTTATCTCCCTTGGTGCAATCATACTCGATTTTGGTACCGTCTAAGCAGTTCCATACCACTGGTATAGCCCTCGCTGTAATGTAATTTCTCAGTGTACCTACCGCGAAACGATTCCAGAATAGCAATGGCACACCATGTGTTTTTGTTATCCGGCGACTGATGGCTGCCGATCCTGAACTATACCTATGCAGTCAAAACAAGTCCCAAGCCTGGTAATCCTTTGCCTCTTGTATCCATATAACAAGAGTGTCTGCCTCCATGTTCAGAACCGCGGATATTCCAAAGTCTTTAACCATAAGAGAACCCCTTTACGCCTTCCTCCGTTAAACACCTATGAAACCAGTTGAACAAGGATATCTGGCAAATTCTTGGACTTCTTTCTGAATTACAGTATATAATGACATTCTTAGTCTCCTTCCTAGTTCTAATTTGAAAGATTGTCCTTGAAAGTATCGATTTGCATTGATTGGCAGGTTGATACGTCCTGCAAAAGATACCTTCCGGCCACGAAACATCCATGCCAATCATATAGTTCTTCTTTCCTTTCCATCTTCACGATCTTCTTAATCCATCGCCCTCTCATTCTTTTAATTTCAGCCTCTTGCTGGGTCCTGCCTTCCATCCCTTCTCCGCCCTCACTCCTGCTGCCCGCCGTGGCTTCCAGCCCCTGTCCTGTCTTGTGTCACCACTGCTCCCTGGGCAGGCAGCATGGAAAGTCCCATAACAGCCAGTGCTAACACTGCTAAACTCTCTCTCATAATATCCATCCTCCCAGTGCATCAGGAATCAGACAAACAATTCAGTATCTCTACCACATATTGTAAAAAAGAAAACCGTAATTCCTTTTCTTATACTTGATTCTGATTTATGATAATCATCTTGATTTATCAGCATAAGTTTATTAGTAGAGAAAGATTGAACGAGATCGTGCCGCTACGCCGCGCACGATACTCGTTAAGAATAAACTTTCCAAATTGACTTTTATACGGTGACTTCTGAAATAGAAGTTCTTCCATGAACGATAAAACGGATCTTCCAAATAGGCTTTTAGATTTTCTGAAAAGCATTCTTTCATTTTGTATATTCTGCTCCTTTTTGATATCTGGCATAGGCTCCAGGAAAGACTCCTTATACAATTAGAAGAGGATAAAGATTCGTCTTTTCTCTCTATACTGGAAAGTCTCTTCTTCCTGCCAAGGCTCTTGTAAGCAGCTGAAAGAACTGAACTTCTTTTTCATGGAGGGATACAATCCGTCTCTCCAAAAACTGGTAGTCGGCGCCAGAATGCTCGAGGTCCTGGTTGTAAAATGCGTATAGAGTGGTTTTTCTAGTCAATAAGATGACTGCTTATATCCGCCCCCAGGCTTTTCCTCAAACCTTTCATTCCGACAAAGAAAGTTTCCCGGAGCTTAATCTTAGTATTACCGATAAAAAATCTCTCAGAAGAAAGTGTTTGGCATATTTTCCCAGGATTTACTCCCCTCTCCCATAGACTGTGTGTCTGCCAGATTCTCCTCCATAAAGGGGCTTAGCCTCATAGCTTTTAATAAAGAGGAAGACCTGAGACATCGCATAAAGAGGATTTCCCAGGAGAAAGCAGTCAGCCTCCCCAGGCCTTTCCCCTCCTTCCATCTGTACCGTGGATATCCGCAAGGATTTGTGCCTGGCCATGGAAGCTGGTCCGTTACTTTTAGCAGCGCTCTCCAAAGTCCAGAGCATATGAAGAATAATTTTATCTCCTTCCTCCACATATTAGGATCTTAGAATTTCTGCTTTTTTCTTGAGGAGAGTAGGCATATGTGCCTCATAGGAAACCTTGCTTTTTAGGTTGTATTTGAGAGCTGTGATTGACTCTTGTGACATATATCTTTTCCCACTTTGGGATGACTAAATACGAAGTTCTCGTTATATCTCCCTTGCCAAAAACGCATACCCTCTGTGGATTCTTGTATGAAGATCTAGCCCCCATATAGGTCTCCTTCCGAAATCTCCACCAAGTCCGGCTCTTTAGCGAATGTCTTTATATTCTTTTTGCAAGTGCATTGATTCCCTTTCTGTATCACGCCTGGAGGCGATTCATCTTTCCGTTTACAATCCATAGCTATGAAAAAGCCCATCAAATCGCCTCCTCGCTGGTAATCAATCTCTCTTGCAAAGCCCCATGGAACTCTCGGCTTTTTAAGTTTAAGGAAAACTGATAACTCCATTAGAGGAAGGTCCGAAACCGCCCATTTGAAAGAAAAGCCCAAGGAATATCCCCGGTCTCGAACATCAATTCTCCTCTGTCATAGACTTATGATTACTGATAAACTGCAAATTGTCATAAGGTGGTGATTGGCCAGTACCGAATGCCGAAGCAGCCACTCGGGAGGTTTTCCGTAAAGCCTTGACTTCCAAGAAGGCCCTGGTAAAATGGAGTCACAGTGAAAGAAAGATGCCCCTGCTTGCCGCTTTTGCTTTATATTCATCTGTTTGGCCTTTAGGGCAAGGTACAACTTTATATTCTCCTGAAAATGATTTTCTTCCTGCTGTCAGCAAAGAGAATCTCCGATCGTTTTATATGGGCGCGGTGTTGTTCTTCCATTTAGAAAGGATTCCTCCTTATAGTAGGGGATGATAATGGAAATTCCTGACTGTCTTGCAGTAGGATTTCCTTTCCAATATAAGAGCTTTGGTAGAGCTTTGTTATAGGGAATAAGCTGTCTATACGCTTGGCACATCCCTCTTTATCACTGGCTATCCTGGGCCTTCTTTAAGAGGAGAAGTGGAAGTCTGCTAGAGAGTAGTTTTGTATCTGGAAACATCGGTTTGTCGCTTTTCAGTATATTCTGCTCTACTGCACGATCTTCAGCTCCATATTTACTTTGTCGTTTCCCCATTTTTTGTGTTGTTTGAGTGAAAAATCTTATCCAGGTCGGTTTTCTAGCATGCTCTGTAAAACTGATTCCGTAATATCCTCCTGCCTGGCCTCAGTGCATTTTTTCCCCTTCTTCTCTCGAAAAGACCTTATAAAGCTTATCTGTAGTTTGGGAAAGGACATCCGTCTGACAAGATAGGAAAAATCGTAGCCCTCGGTATGGTACAGAGAAAGGCATTTTCATTTTTAGGAAAAATGTCCCTTCCCTCCTGCGGCACAAACTCTCAAGACCTTGGGGAAGAGCTTCTACATTTCTCTCATTCTGCACGTCTTTACGTCTCTTCATCTCTTCCTTTTTTTCTCTCCCCTTCCCTTTCTTTTACTTTCTTCCTTCCTTCCTTTTCCTCTTTTGTTCTTAGTATCTTCTTTTTCCTGGGTCAGGTAATGCGCCCCCACTACTCTCAACAGTGCAGCGGAGGAGAAAAAGAAAGAGCTTGACCCTCCTCTCTGATGGAAGTCTGATAGAGTTCCCTAAACCAGCCAGCAAGATGTGAATATCCCTGTCTCCTTAAGACACGGAATCAACTATCTCTTGTCTCTTCCGGCAACGGTGTCCTGTAAAAAGCATATGCCTCACGGTGATCCTTGCTTCCCGGCAGTAGATCTTCTTCGGAGCGCAACATCCATTATTTTCCCATATTTTTGTCTTGTCATTAGTCCTACCTTTTCCTGTTCTTGCCTCTCATCGTAGTTTCATCCGATTTTTCGTCCTTCTTGATTCCTCTGTTCTATTTACGGCCTGCTCTTTCTCTCTTCTTCGCTTAATCCTTTTAAACTTGTGCTTAAGCTGATCCCAAAAGGAGTGAGTGTAATCCGCTTTTTCTCCTGTTTCCAGAATGAGGGGAGAAAAATGTTCAGTTTCCCTGTATCTTGCAAACTGTCCATCATGAGGTCAGTGCAGTAGCTGGCTGAGCTTCTCTTTTTCCTCCTTCAAGGATCCTCCGCCATTTCCTTGACAGCGCAGGCTCCTGAATGAGCACAGCCCTCCCATACTGCAAAGACTGCAAAATTTTTCGGAAAGCCTCCTGAAAGGAGAAAGCTCTTGAAGCCAACGTTTCATCCCTCTGTCTGACAGGAAGAAGCACTCTGTACTTCCTTCCAGAGTTTTTCCATTTAACGTAAGAAAGCCTCATAAATAGTGGTGATTTTAACATCTGCATTATCCCTGAAAGTGATAAAAGCAGTTTGGGCAACAAGGGACACTTTTTAATCTGCCCTTTAAAATCCTGATTTAGTCGGTGAAGATTGCTCTGGCTCTTCTTCGTAAGACCCAGCCTTCTAATTTGCCTCCCGCAAGAATCGTGGTAAGGTTCAATTCCTTCCTTTCCAGCAGTGCAAACCAGCTTTATATTTTATATTTTGACATTAGCTGGTACCCGCAGTCGGGAAAAAAAGAACGGTTTTACAGCCCGCCTTCTGTGATTTTGAAAGATAGTCTTTTTTCCAAAAGGATGCTGCTGTAGCCCTTTTTTGCTGGGTACTTCCCTGCCTGCCCTATCCTTTCGCAATCACACCCTCTTCCTGTCAATCCCCTTCGACAAACCTGCCTGGGTACATTCTCCAAAGATAGCAGTGATAGGCAAGTGCTTTCAGCTCGCCATCTCCTACACAAATATCAACCGTATTTTGGTTAAAACTTCACACCTCCCACAGGTGCTTTGCAAATGGATGCACCCACCCCTCATGAATCTCCCTTCTCACTTCTTTCTTTACCATGATCCCCATTCTTCCTCCACCCTCCTCCACTCATAGTTTTTGACAGTTTATCTTTATTTTATTCTGCACTATATTTTATGATTAGTACTATTTTTATATCCTATACATTGCTTTCCTTGATACTATTTTTTCTACTGATTTTTAAGAGTAGGTGCAGAGGCCAGGTTAGGCACATTAAAATCCCTGAGCGAAATCGAAGTAGTATGATCTTTTCCAGTAAGACTGGCAATACATGGTATACATTGCCGTCCCGAACTCATATAAAAGGGAAGCCTGATATAAAATAAAGAGAAAAGGACATCCGGTGATACCGTAAGCATAGTTTTGCAGGTTAAAAGGGGAAAAACCAGATGGTTCTCGGCCAAAAGAGAAGCACAGTATGACTTGGCCCCTGAAAAATACTCTTAATATAGATTCTTCCAGCTTGCTTAATGGTGCTCATGCGCGGAGAGCATTCTCATGAAAAGAGATTCCTGCGGGAAAATGCTGGTGAGAGCGGTGAGTATCGCTGTTCCCCAAAAGCATGAAAGACTCTGTCCCTATGATAAGTACAGCACTCTGGGCAGTGCTAAAAGCCCCTGGTAAGGGGGCACAAAGCACGATATAGAGTGGCATGATAGTGTTGAAATCTTCTCCCAGCCTTCTCCTGCAAGAAACGGAGGACATTTCGAAAAAATCTTTACCGGAAGAAAAAATGTATGAGTACAAAGAGAAGAAAAAAAAAAGAAAAATCCAAAGCTTTTATTTCTGGCGCTGATTCCCCTCTTCCTTAAATATGTCGGAGAGGGGAAAAGCACGGAAAAACATCTGCACAAGAACGCACACTGTTGGCTTGTCATATTCCTCCTTCCGGGAGATCCCACAAGAGAAGTAAAGGAGAGAATACAGATAAGTTGACTTATACCAAGAACGGAAAGCGCGGAAAGTTCTTCTTAAACCTTCCTCCAAAATAGAAAAAGTCTCTTTATCATAAGAAAAAGAGCTAAGCTAAGAAGCTATAAAATCACTAAAATACACCACTGTAAGAGAGAAAACAGCTCAGCCTCTTCCATACCCATCTCCCGAAAGTAGACCATATAGCGCGCCATACCCATTTTCAGTATCAAAATAAAGCGGAAGAATGTGTGCAAGAAGTACAGTATTGTTCTAAAAAGAAATCTTTTGTAAGATTGGTCAGTATTATTTTTTCCCCATTTTTATCCCTATAAAACAGCACAGAAAGTCTAAAACCGCTCCACTTCTCTGTGCTATCTCACTGACCCCATTTCTTTTGCCGCCTTATCCGTAGGGAAGATCCTTAACCTGCACTTCCCCTTATAATCGGAAGAGCCCTGGCTCACCGTTGAACTTGTCTCCGATCCATCTGCCACTGGTACCAACTGCTACCGTGAAGAGGTAGACTTTGAAGCTGTTCTCGTGGGCAATCAGGAAGGGAATTTGCTTCCAACCTGTACCGTAGTAGGAAAGCAATATCATTTTTTTCAGTAAGAGATATATGTCCGCTTTCCCCAAGATATTCTTCGGAGTTTGCAAGGTCAATCAATGTACCGTCCAGCTGTTATAGATCCGTCATCGGTATCAGTCTCCCATACAGCGCCCAAAGGTCTACCGCTGGCTCTCTATCAATATAGAACAGCCGGAAGTCTTCCTGTAATTCATCCTGAACTGAATGCTGACGCATGCTTCAACTTTGAGACCGTCCTCATCTCTTTACTTCATCAAATGCTAGCAAACATACTCGATGTGCTGAATCTGCTGAAATTTATATCTGCTGTAACGTAATTATTGATCTCTGTCTCAAACCTCAGTTTTCACCCATGCGTCAATACCGCTGCTTAAATTTTTCAAGAGGTCTCTACAGACTGCCCAGAGTATAGAATCGGTTGCCAGTCTGTCACCGTATTTTCCATGGTCACAGTCACAACATCCCTCGATGCACTTTAAGAGTTTCAACTCCTTCTTGACCACGTAGTCCCATGTCTTCTTCCTCGATATCGTCCATTGACATGAAAAGGTTCCGAATGTGTGCTTTATTGTAAATCTTCATCCGCATTCAAGAGTCTCCCCTGGGCAACCCAAGACCTTTACATCTTCCTGAATCCAGTAAAGCGACATAATCGGCAGAAACATAGATACAGTCTCTTTACGGAAGAAAGATCTGTAGCTCTTTCTCTCCTGCCTTTCCTGTCTCTCCTGCTTTCTCCTGTCTCCTGGTGCCTTCCCACTCTGCCGCCCCAGACTTTTCACTGCTTACAGCACTTGTCTCCTGCCTTTTACCTGCAGCAGCAGCAAAGAGAAAGAAGTGCAACAGAGAGTAGTATCTTCCATAATTCTTCTCATCTTAAAACCCTCTTTTCTCCCTATATTTCGAAATGCTCGTTTTCCTTCACGCTCTCTATTCTCCCTAATCTGTCTTATTCCTGAAAAGAAAACAAGGCAATACAAATAACCTCGCTATTATAAAAACTTTAAAAGAGAAAGCAAGAAATCAGTATTATTGTGTTTTGTATAAAGGTTTTGTTTATTGAAATAGTCTATCTTTAGATTTTCGTAGAACCTTTTTCAGAAAAAAGATACCGAGAATCTATGTTCTGGATATTTCTCTTCCTTAAAATAATTCACCCCTTTACGCGTAGAAGGAAACTTGTTTTTCTCGCACTGCTGCAGTCAGCACAGCCCGTTTTTCTTTACACCTTTTGCCCCTTTGCACTGGTCGCAGCGCGCTCTTAAACTCTTCCGATCGGCACCGCCACTTCTGGAGCATCTTCGGTTCATCTCGATACCTTGCGCCTTTAAACCGGAATACGAGTTTCGGAGTGAGACTGTTTTAATCTTGGCCGCCCGTATTGAT
>BNJV01002649.1_pt1 | contig 54513 bp, 64 predicted proteins | sample 8540591 | NCBI WGS metagenome assembly BNJV01 (sample SAMD00202457, study PRJDB9452) | human saliva metagenome | host: Homo sapiens | reverse complement strand
ACCATTTCATCGTCTTTTCATCTGTCACACGTGACGGTTATGATGAAGCATGGGATACGATTTTGGCAGAATTGTAAGAAAAGCGGCTCTTTGTCAACTGTAGTGGGTGACGAAAAGCTAATATCTAGAGAGGACCTGATAGGTCTTCTTTTTGTGTATATTCAGAGTGATGAAGACACGCTTCTTAAAGTTGATGAAGTTTCTAAAACCGAAGCCCAAGCGTTTAATGTCTTTAATCAACTTGTTAGTCGCTTCGAGTTTCGCGTTTGAATAGTCAGTTTCTAGCGCATTCTTGATGTATTGCTTGTGTCTAAGAAAAGTCCTAAAGACCGTTTGAAAGTAGTGATTGACCTTGCTCATGTTCTCCTCTATTAACTCAAAAAACTCATCTACCCTCTTCTCCTGAAAGTGAAAAAGCAAAAGCTGATAGAGGTTGTAGTCATTAGCGAGCTCTTCTGAAAAGTCTAGAGTCTTCTCAACGACTTCATGTGGTGCTAAAGTTTGTCGGAAAGTCTTTGAATAAAAAGAGCTGAGAGATAACTTACGGCTGTCCTTTTGGAAGAGTCGCCAGTGATTTTTCAAGGCTCGATAGGGTAGTGACTTCTTATCAAACTGGTTCATAATAGCAATTCTTGTCTTTAAAAATGCTCGACCAAGGTGCTGGATAATGTGGAAACGATCAAGAACGATTTTGGCGTTTGGAAAAAGTTTTTTGGCTAGTGGCATATAGGTCCCCGACATATCCATCGTGATAAACTGTACCTGTTGTCGGACTTTCAATGGATACTTCAAAAAGTAGTTTCGTATAGTGGTTTGGCGACGATTATCAAGGATGGTTATGAGTTCGTTTGTCTCATAATTCTGGGCCACAAAAGCGAATTCCCCTTTCTTGAACCCAAACTCATCCCAGGACATAACAGTAGGGAGCTTGTCATAATGTTCCTTGAAAGTAAACTGGTCGAGCTTACGATAGACAGTGGACGTCGACACACGAAGCTTTCTGGCAATATCAGTTAGTGACATCTTCTCAGTTAGGAGTTGTGTAAGCTTTTGTCGGACAAGGTTGGAGATTTGACAGTTTTTCTCAACGATTGATGTCTCAGCTACCGTGACTCTCCTACAATTTTTACACTGGAAGCGGCGTTTCTTCAGACGTAGTAGTGTTGGAGTTCCCGCTTGTTCGAGAAGAGGGATTTTAGAAGGCTTTTGAAAGTCGTACTTGATCATTTTTCCATGGCAATGAGGACATGATGGTGCAGGATAATCGAGTTTTGCTTGAATCTCGATATGAGTATCAGTTTCAAAAACAAGTGAAATATTGATATTTTGGTCTTTAATTCCGATTAATTCTGTGGTATTCTTAATAAGTCTCATAAGTTCTTCCTAATGATGGTTTGGTTGCTTTTCATTATAGTTCTTATGGGACTTTTTGTCTGCATTCAAAAAGCTCTATAATCTCTACAGTAGTTTTACCCACTACAGAAATTATAGAGCCAGAAAAGCTCGGAGAAATCCGAGTTTTTTTCTTGTGATAGTCTTTAACTATCTCTTTGATAGTTTTCACTTATTATCCAAGGAAATGATATTGTGATAAGCTTGTTTTATCACATATATTGGAGGAATCTATGGAAAACCATAATTATGAAATGAGGGTCAGTTCCAACGGAAGATGACTTCTCGACACCTCTTTATGCTATCGCTGGGTGGTGTCATTGGTACTGGTCTTTTCTTGAGTTCAGGCTATACGATTGCACAAGCTGGACCCCTTGGAGCTATCCTATCTTATCTTGTGGGAGCTATTGTTGTTTACTTGGTCATGCTTTCATTAGGTGAGCTAGCTGTTGCCATGCCAGTAACAGGATCCTTTCACACCTATGCTACTAAATTTATCAGTCCGGGAACCGGCTTTACGGTAGCTTGGCTTTATTGGATTTGTTGGACGGTAGCCCTGGGAACAGAATTTCTCGGTGCTGCCATGTTGATGCAACGTTGGTTTCCATCGGTTCCGGCTTGGATTTTTGCGGCCTTCTTTGCCTTGGTGATTTTTGGGATTAATGCTCTGAGTGTGAGGTCATTTGCGGAAGCGGAATCCTTCTTCTCGTCAATAAAAGTCATTGCTATCCTGGTTTTCATTATTCTGGGGCTAGGGGCTATGTTTGGGTTGGTGAGTTTTGATGGGCACCATGAGGCCATTATGTTCAAGCACTTGACAGCCAATGGTCTCTTTCCAAATGGCGGTATTGCCATTGTGTCAGTTATGTTGGCTGTTAACTATGCCTTTTCAGGAACAGAGTTAATCGGTATAGCGGCTGGTGAAACGGACAACCCTAAAGAGGCAGTTCCTCGGGCGATTAAAACAACAATTGGTCGTTTGGTGATCTTCTTTGTTTTGACTATTGTGGTCTTGGCTTCGCTACTTCCAATGAAAGAAGCAGGAGTTTCTTCAGCACCTTTCGTTGATGTCTTTGACAAGATGGGAATTCCATTTGCGGCGGACATCATGAACTTTGTTATCTTGACAGCTATCCTTTCTGCTGGAAATTCAGGACTTTATGCGTCAAGCCGTATGCTGTGGTCTTTGGCCAATGAGGGGATGCTCAATAAAAAGCTAGTGAAATTAATAAGCATGGTGTTCCAATGACAGCTCTTTTGATTTCTATGGCAGGAGCAGTTTTATCGCTCTTTTCAAGTATCTATGCAGCAGATACAGTTTACCTAGCTTTGGTATCAATCGCTGGATTTGCAGTTGTTGTTGTCTGGCTCTCTATTCCTATGGCACAAATCAACTTCCGTAAACAGTGGAATTTAGAACATTCTGATGATGAGTTGGACTACAAGACGCCGTTTAACCCAATCCTACCTTATATTACAATCGTTCTCTTGGCCATTTCTGTTCTCGGGATTGCTTGGGATAGTTCGCAGCGTGCGGGACTCTACTTTGGTATTCCTTTCATGATTTTCTGCTACCTCTATCACTACCTTCGCTTTAAAAAATGGTAAGGAGGCCTTGTATGGCAATATTTAAAGACTATTTAGAGAATAAATCTCCCCTCATTCTTCATGGGGCTCTGGGAACAGAGATGGAGAGCTTGGGTTATGATATTTCTGGGAAACTCTGGTCAGCCAAGTACCTGCTTGAAAAACCAGAAGTTATTCAAAAATCCATGAAACCTATGTAGCTGCTGGGTCTGACTTGATTACTACATCGTCTTATCAGGCAACCTTGCCAGGCTTGATAGACGCTGGACTCACTAAAGAAGAAGCAGAGCAGATTATTGCCTTGACAGTTCAGTTGGCAAAGGATGCACGCGATAAGGTCTGGGCAACTTTGGATGAGACTGAGAAAGCTAAGCGTCCTTATCCATTGATTTCTGGTGATGTCGGTCCTTACGCAGCCTATTTGGCCAATGGTTCTGAGTACACTGGTGATTATGGTCAGATTACCATCAAGGAACTTAAGGAGTTTCATCGCCCTCGAATTCAAATTCTTCTAGATCAGGGTGTCGATTTGTTGGCTTTGGAAACCATTCCGAATCGTCTGGAAGCACAAGCTTTGATTGAACTTCTGGCTGAAGAATTTCCAGAAGCAGAAGCTTATATCAGTTTTACAGTCCAAGAACCAGGCACTATCAGTGATGGGACTTCTCTAGATGAGATTGCCCAGCTTGTTGGCCAGTCAGACCAAATCTTGGCTCTAGGAATCAACTGTAGTTCGCCTCTGCTCTATAATCAGGCTCTTGCTATTCTTAAAAATGCTGGAAAAGCCCTCATTACTTACCCCAACTCAGGTGAGGTTTATGATGGTAGCACGCAGACTTGGAAACCTAAGGATAAGGATGCTCTGACCTTAGTCGAACACAGCAAAGATTGGCATACTCAGTTTGGGGTGAAGATTTTAGGTGGTTGCTGCCGCACACGTCCAAATGATATTAAAGCCTTATATGCAGAGTTTAGAACCTAGTCAAATTTCTAATTATTTGTTATAATAGGAGACTGTAAGGCTATGAGCTCTACACACTATTAGTAGAAAATGAAGCCAGCGTTAAGCTGGTTTTTAAAATGAAGAGGAAAATATGACCTACGAACAAGAATTTCTAAAAGACTTCGAAGCCTGGGTTGTTACCCAAGTAAAAGTAAACGAAACGGCCTTGGCCGCTAGCAAGAAAATCTGGGAAGAAGATGGCGATGAGCGTGCACGTGATGCAAGTTATCGCTATGAAGCCAAATTGGATGCTTACAATTTCCTAATTGGCAAGTTTGCCAACTATCGTGCTGGCAAAGGTTTCCATGATATGCCAGATGGCTTGTTCGGGGAACGTCACTATTAATAGAGGATGAAAAAGAAAATGATGACAGCACTTTATGGAAAGATGTCGTCAATTAAAATAGGAGAATACTAAACATGGCTAAAGTAAAAAATAAAAAGAAAGCTTTTAAACACCGTTTGAAAAAACAAGGACTTTTCAATAATGTTAAAGCCCCTGTTCCACCAGTTGCGCCTGTTCCACCAGTGCCACCAGTAGCACCACAACCTGTTGCTGAAACTAAGACAGTTGCTAAGGAAGAAGTAGCAGCAAAAGACCTTAGTCTTGAAGCTTTTGCAGAACTTCCAGAAGTTGAAGGTCTTCGTTCAAACCTTGTAGAGACTCTTTACAATGAAGGTTTGACTTCAGCAGAGGCTTTTGCTACTGTGACTGAAGAAGAAGTTCTTGCACTCAAGGGTGTGGGACCTGCGACAGTTAAAAAATTGAAAGAAAATGGTGTCAGCTTTAAAGCTTAAGCTTTCAAAAAGATCCGAGGTGTAGACTTCGGATCTTTATTCTTTGACTTGGGAAGCATTGTTTGATTAGGAGGACAAGAAAACCACTAGCTTTTTGCTAGTGGTTGATAGATCTGTATTATTTATTTGGATTTTGTTTGGTTAAATTAAGTCCAAAAGGGACCAAGTTTTCTTGATGCCTACGGATTCGCCCCATATTTTCAGTGTGGCGAAAGATAATAATCAAAGCCATGATGGTGAGGACCCCAGTGAAAATAAGGTCATAGCCATCTAGCAAGAAGTGGATGGCTGGAAAGACAGCCAAGGTAATCAGTCCAACAATTGCAGCAGTGACACTTGAAAATGAAATCATGCTGGTTAGATAGAGTGTTAGAGCAAAGACCAAGAGTAGGAATACACAGTAGAGTGGTGCAAAACCAAGAAGTACCCCAGCACTTGTCGCAACGGCCTTCCCACCTTTAAATCCAGCAAAGATTGGAAAAACATGTCCGATAATAGCAAAGAAACCAATGATTAGAGGTGAAACCTCTGTAACACCAAGCCAGATAGGTAGAAGAACAGCCAAGGTCCCCTTGAACATATCAACCAAGAAGGTGATGGTACCAGCAGTCTTACCTAGAACACGAAAGGTATTGGTTGTTCCAGTATTTCCAGAGCCATGCTCACGAAGATTGGTATGGAAGAAAAGTTTCCCAATCCAGAGGCCGGTCTGAATGGAACCTAGCAAGTAGGCGATTAGGATTAACAATAAGATTTTCATGAGATAATTATAGCATACAGCCTAGTAATTGACAAAGTCAGTCAGCCTTAAGATATCTTTTGAACTTTCTTGATTTCTTTTGCAAATTCTTCTGAAAACTTATAAAATAATAAGGATGAAAATTTTGGAGGTCACTCTTGGCTAAAAAAGAAATAAATGTAAATAATTATAATGATGATGCCATTCAGGTACTAGAAGGGTTGGATGCGGTTCGCAAGCGCCCAGGAATGTACATTGGCTCAACAGATGGAACAGGACTTCACCACCTAGTTTGGGAGATTGTCGACAATGCGGTCGATGAAGCTCTTTCTGGTTTTGGTGATGTTATCGCTGTCACCCTAAATAAGGATGGTTCCGTTTCTGTTTCTGACTCTGGACGTGGGATGCCGACAGGTATGCATGCCATGGGTAAACCAACAGTTGAAGTTATTTTCACCGTTCTCCACGCGGGTGGTAAATTTGGACAGGGTGGTTATAAAACTTCTGGAGGTCTTCACGGTGTGGGTTCCTCAGTTGTTAATGCGCTGTCTAGTTGGCTTGAGGTAGAAATTACCCGTGACGGTAGTGTTTATCGCCAACGTTTTGAAAATGGTGGTCACCCTGTAACAGGGCTTGAAAAGATTGGTAAAGCGCCTAAGTCTAAGACGGGTACAAAAGTTACCTTCATGCCTGATGCGAGCATCTTTTCAACGACTGACTTCAAATTTAACACCATCTCAGAGCGTCTCAAAGAATCAGCCTTCCTTCTTAAGAATGTCACTATGACATTGACAGACTTGCGTGACGAAGAAGAAGTTCGTGAAGAATTCCACTATGAAAATGGAGTTCAAGACTTCGTGTCATACCTGAATGAGGACAAGGAAACGCTGACACCAGTTATCTATATTGATGGAGATCAGCAAGAATTTCACTTGGAGTTAGCCCTTCAGTATAATGACGGTTACTCAGATAATATCCTTTCCTTTGTCAATAATGTCCGTACTAAGGATGGAGGGACCCACGAAACAGGCTTCAAGTCTGCCATTACCAAGGCTCTTAACGATTATGCGCGTAAGACGGGTCTTCTCAAAGAAAAGGATAAGAACCTCGAAGGGTCAGATTACCGTGAAGGTTTATCAGCAGTTATTTCGCTTTTGGTTCCTGAAGAACACCTTCAGTTTGAAGGACAAACCAAGGACAAACTGGGATCTCCTTTAGCTCGTCCTATTGTTGATAGTATCGTTTCAGAGCATTTGACTTACTTCCTTATGGAAAATGGGGATTTAGCTTCTAACTTGGTTCGTAAGGCTATCAAGGCCCGTGATGCCCGTGAAGCTGCTAGAAAAGCGCGTGATGCGAGTCGAAATGGCAAGAAAAATAAAAAAGACAAGGGGCTCTTATCAGGGAAACTGACGCCAGCCCAGTCTAAAAATGCTAAGAAAAATGAGCTTTATCTGGTCGAAGGGGATTCTGCCGGTGGATCAGCCAAACAAGGTCGTGATCGTAAATTCCAGGCTATCCTGCCTCTTCGAGGTAAGGTCCTAAACACTGAGAAAGCCAAAATGGCTGACATTCTCAAAAAAATGAAGAAATCAATACCATGATTTACACTATTGGTGCAGGTGTTGGAGCTGATTTTAACCTTGACGATATCAACTACGACAAGATTATCATCATGACCGATGCCGATACCGATGGGGCTCATATCCAGACCTTGCTACTTACTTTCTTCTATCGTTATATGCGTCCGTTGGTTGAAGCAGGACACGTCTATATCGCTCTACCTCCTCTTTACAAGATGTCTAAAGGAAAAAGGCAAGAAGGAAGTTGTCGAATATGCTTGGACGGACGGGGAACTTGAGGAACTTCGTCAAAAATTTGGTCGTGGAGCTATTCTCCAACGTTACAAGGGGCTTGGTGAGATGAATGCTGACCAACTGTGGGAAACAACCATGGATCCAGAGACAAGAACTCTTATCCGAGTGACTATTGACGATCTAGCGCGTGCCGAACGTCGTGTCTCGGTCCTTATGGGGGATAAGGCAGCACCACGCCGTCAATGGATTGAAGATAACGTTAAATTTACCTTGGAAGAAAGCGGCGCATTTTAGGTTGCAGGCCAGAAGGGAATGTAATAAGATAGAGTTAGGGAGAGCGTTTACAATCAATAGATGCCTGGGATTATAAAGAAACAAGTTGATTATTTTCTACATCGGTTATTAACTATTTGCAGTGCCATTGACTAGAAATCAATGGAGGTAGAAAAATGGATTTTAATGTTATCGATTACCTAGCTTACCATGCAGATGTAGCTGTTCCTGCTATTATTCTTATGGTTATTGTTTCTGCTATATACTTAATTTTTTATGGCATACGTCCTATAAAAACACGCTTTTTGATCCTTTTTCTCTTATCTATAGTCTCCCTCATAATCTTCGTGCTGGATAACCCCCTCTATTATTATTTGGGTAGTCCATTCTCAGGCTTATTATTTGGTTTTTACTACCTGATGGTCTTTTCAGTGTTTTATGTACCATTCTCACTAATAGCTTTTATAAAAAGTCTTCTACATTTAACACGCTTTCAAACCAATTATTCAATCTTATTAGCGATTAACAGTTTCTTCGCCACATTACTGGCTTTCCTCAACCTACTTTTCTTACAAGGGGCTTTGGAATTTCTCCCAAATTCATCCATGTACTTTATTTTTATCCTCCTAGCGGCAAGTGGTATTGCTCAAACTATAATAGGGAGAAAGGAAAACGAAAAAAATAAAGACTATATGGCTAAGTCAGGAAAAGACAATGTGAGGTAGACCTATGTTATCTAAGGTATTAAGTTTCATACTTTACTATCCTCAAATAGTCTTTCCTGTTTGTGGAGTGGCAATAGCTTATTTAAGTGTTTATAAAAAGCGACCAATAAAAACACGTTTTTTACTTCTGCCTATACTAGTAGTGGTAACCTTCCTTCTATCTTTGATAGATAATCCATTCTCAGATAGAACCTACTCGGGTTTATTATTTGTTTTCTATAATGTGTATGTTTTTACTCCCTTAAGTGTTGCTTGTAGTATCACATCACTTTTAAAAAGTATCTATCATTATAGATTATTTCGTATCCCGCTAGCTACTGTTCTCGTAATTAACGCCTCTATAATGACTTGCTTAACACTCTTAAACTTTATCTTATTCTTTGGTGAACTTTCTACTTCATTGACTCTATCTTGTGTATTTTTCATTTTAATTGCGATAAGTACAATCGTTCAATTTGTGGTTGGTGAAATAGAAATTAGGAAGGTTAAAACCATTCTTCTACAGTTGCAAAATCAAGGAAAGACATTGTTAGGCGTGGCAGTGAGGTAGGAAAGTTACTATTTGTCTTTCACATTATTTCAAATCATTACTTAAACTAAAAAATAAAGAGAAATCTTATGTCTAATATTCAAAACATGTCCCTTGAGGACATCATGGGGGAGCGTTTTGGACGCTACTCCAAATACATTATTCAGGAGCGTGCGCTTCCTGACATTCGTGACGGTTTGAAACCCGTTCAACGTCGTATTCTTTATTCCATGAATAAAGATGGCAATACCCATGACAAGGGCTATCGTAAATCTGCCAAGTCGGTGGGTAACATTATGGGTAATTTTCACCCACATGGCGATAGTTCCATTTATGATGCCATGGTGCGTATGTCTCAGGACTGGAAGAATCGTGAAATCTTAGTTGAAATGCACGGTAACAACGGTTCTATGGATGGTGATCCACCAGCGGCTATGCGTTATACAGAGGCGCGCTTGTCAGAGATTGCTGGCTACCTTCTTCAAGATATTGATAAAAACACCGTTCCTTGGGCTTGGAACTTTGATGATACAGAGAAGGAACCAACCGTTTTACCTGCAGCCTTTCCAAACCTCTTGGTTAATGGGGCTACAGGGATTTCTGCTGGTTATGCCACAGACATTCCACCGCATAATCTGTCAGAAGTCATTGATGCCGTTGTCTATATGATTGACCATCCATCTGCTAAACTGGATAAATTGATGGAATTCTTGCCTGGTCCAGATTTCCCAACAGGGGCTATCATTCAGGGCAAGGATGAGATTCGTAAGGCCTACGAAACCGGTAAGGGTCGTGTCGTTGTGCGTTCACGTACTGAGATTGAACAACTCAAAGGTGGTAAGGAACAAATCATCGTTACTGAAATTCCTTACGATGTCAATAAGGCAGTTCTTGTTAAAAAAATCGATGATGTTCGTGTTAATAACAAGGTTCCAGGTATTGCAGAAGTTCGTGATGAGTCTGACCGTACAGGGTTGCGTATTGCTATCGAACTTAAGAAGGATGCTGACAGCCAAACTATTCTTAACTACCTTTTGAAATATACGGATCTTCAGGTCAACTACAATTTCAACATGGTGGCTATTGATAATTTCACCCCACGTCAAGTGGGCTTGCAAAAGATTTTATCTAGCTACATTGCTCACCGTCGTGATATTATCGTTGCTCGTTCAAAAATTTGATAAGGAAAAAAAGCTGAAAAAAACGTCTTCATATTGTTGAAGGATTGATTCGTGTTATTTCTATTTTTGGATGAGGTTATCGCTCTTATCCGAGCTTCTGAAAATAAGGCTGATGCTAAGGAAAAATCTTAAGGTCAGCTATGATTTTTTTCAGAAGAACAAGCAGAAGCTATCGTGACCTTGCAACTTTATCGTTTGACCAATACGGATATTGTCACCCTCCAAAATGAGGAAGCTGATTTACGTGAACAAATTGCAACCTTGGCTGCTATCATTGGTGATGAGCGTACCATGTTTAATGTCATGAAACGTGAACTCCGTGACATTAAGAAGAAATTTGGTAATGACCGTCGTTCAGAGTTGCAAGCAGAAACCAAGACTATTGAAATTGATACGGCAAGTTTGATTGTTGAAGAAGAAACCTATGTCAGCATCACTCGCGGTGGTTATGTCAAACGTACTAGCCCACGTTCTTTCAATGCTTCAACGATTGACGAAGTCGGAAAACGTGATGATGATGATTTGATCTTGGTTCAGCAAGCTAAGACGACACAACACCTCTTGATGTTCACTAATCAGGCCAATGTGATTTATCGTCCAATCCATGAGTTACCAGACATTCGTTGGAAGGATTTGGGAGAGCATTTATCACAAACTATCACCAATTTATCTAAGGATGAAGAAGTGCTTTACGCAGAAATCCTGGATGATTTTGAAACAGGTACTTACCTAGCAGCTACCAAGCTGGGTCAGATTAAACGTTTCGAACGCAAGGAATTTACGCCATGGCGTACCTACAAGTCTAAGTCGGTTAAATACGCTAAACTCAAGGATGATAGTGATTTTATTGTTACAGTCACTCCGATTCAATTGGATGATATCATGATTATCACTCAAAAGGGTTATGCCCTTCGCTTTAATGCTGACGAAGTGCCCGTAGTTGGTGCCAAGGCAGCAGGTGTTAAGGCAATCAATCTTAAGGATGATGATACCGTTCAGGCTGTTTTTGTAGCAAATACTCAAAGTTTCTACCTTCTGACACAAAGAGCTAGTCTCAAACGTGTGGCTACAGCAGATATTCCACAGGCTAAGCGAGCTGGTCGAGGTCTCCAAGTTCTTCGTGAGCTTAAGACTAAACCACATCGTGTCTTTACTGCGGGTCCAGTCTTTACGGAAAATGCTGGTGGCGAAATAGATCTTCTAGCAACACCAGTGGAAGAGACTCCACAGACCTTGCTTGTAACAGCCACGACAGGTGAAACTGCAGAGGTTGATTTGTCCCTTCTAAATCTTTCAGACCGTACTAGCAACGGTAGTTTCATTGAAGGATTAGCAGACAAAGAAGTCTTTTCTGCCAAGATTATTGAAAAATAAAGATAAGAGGCTCTTTGTCAACTGTAGTGGGTGACGAAAAGCTAACATCTAGAGAGGACCTGATAGGTCTTCTCTTTTTTTATGTTTAGAGTGATGAAGACACGTTTCTTAAAGTTGATGAAGTTTCTAAAACCGAAGCCCAACCGTTTGATGTCTTTAATCAACTTGTTAGTCGCTTCGAGTTTCGCGTTTGAATAGTCAGTTTCTAGCGCATTCTTGATGTATTGCTTGTGTCTAAGAAAAGTCCTAAAGACCGTTTGAAAGTAGTGATTGACCTTGCTCATGTTCTCCTCTATTAACTCAAAAAACTCATCTACCCTCTTCTCCTGAAAGTGAAAAAGCAAAAGCTGATAAAGTTTGTAGGCATTAGCGAGCTCTTCTGAAAAGACCAATGTCTTCTCAATGATTTCATGTGGTACTAAAGTTTGTCGGAAGGTCTTTGAATAGAAAGAGTTGAGCGATAGCTTACGGCTGTCCTTTTGAAAGAGTCGCCAGTGATTTTTCAAGGCTCGATAGGGTAGTGATTTCTTATCGAACTGGTTCATAATAGCGATTCTTGTCTTTAAAAAGGCTCGACCAAGGTGCTGAATAATGTGAAATCGATCAAGAACGATTTTGGCGTTTGGAAAGAGCTTGCGAGCCAGTGGAATATAAGCTCCAGACATATCCATCGTGATAAACTGTACCTGTTGTCGGACTTTCAATGGATACTTCAAAAAGTAGTTTCGTATAGTAGTTTGGCAGCGATTATCAAGGATGGTTATGAGTTTGTTTGTCTCATAGTTCTGCGCAACAAAAGCCAATTTCCCTTTCTTGAACCCAAACTCATCCCAGGACATAATAGCTGGGAGTTTGTCATAGTGTTCCTTGAAAGTAAACTGGTCGAGTTTACGATAGACAGTGGACGTTGACACGCGAAGTCTTCTGGCAATATCCGTTAATGCCACCTTCTCAGTTAGGAGTTGTGTAACCTTTTGTCGGACTAGATTGGAGATTTGGCAGTTTTTCTCAACGATAGATGTCTCAGCTACCGTGACTCGTCTACAACTTTTACACTGGAAACGACGTTTTTTCAGACGTAGTAGTGTTGGAGTTCCAGCTTGCTCAAGAAGAGGGATTTTAGAAGGCTTTTGAAAGTCGTACTTGATCATCTTTCCATGGCAATGAGGACATGATGGTGCAGGGGAATCGAGTTTTGCTTGAATCTCGATATGAGTATCAGTTTCAAAAACAAGTGAAATATTGATATTTTGGTCTTTAATTCCGATTAATTCTGTGGTATTCTTAATAAGTCTCATGAGTTCTTCCTAATGATTGTTTGGTTGCTTTTCATTATAGTTCTTATGGGACTTTTTGTCTGCATTCAAAAAGCTCTATAATCTCTACAGTAGTTTTACCCACTACAGAAATTATAGAGCCAGATAAGAAAGCTTTGTTCTCTTACTAGAGGGCAGAGTTTTTTTCTTTGATGGGCAAAATAAGTGTTTTTAAAAGAATTGTCAGAATTTTGCAACATAACCTTGAAATTTTCAATGAAAAGGACTATACTAGAAAGCACATAGTAACAGAAAAGAGGACATACACATGACAGTTGATTTAGACTGGGAAAATCTAGGATTTAATTACCGTAAACTTCCATTCCGTTATATCTCATATTACAAAGACGGTAAATGGGATGAGGGGCAATTGACTGAGGATGCGACTTTGCATATTTCAGAAGCATCTCCAGCCCTTCACTATGGTCAAGAAGCTTTGAAGGACTCAAGGCTTACCGTACTAAAGATGGCTCTATTCAATTGTTCCGTCCAGATGAAAACGCTAAACGTTTGCAACGTACTGCGGATCGTCTTTTGATGCCACAAGTTCCTGTTGACAAATTTGTAGATGCATGTAAACAAGTTGTACGTGCAAATGAAGAATATGTTCCACCATATGGTACAGGTGCAACACTTTATCTTCGCCCACTTTTGATTGGGGTTGGTGATATCATTGGTGTGCATCCAGCAGATGAGTATATCTTTACCATTTTTGCTATGCCAGTAGGTAACTATTTCAAAGGTGGTTTGGCTCCAACAAACTTCCTTATCCAAGATGATTATGACCGTGCTGCTCCACATGGTACAGGTGCTGCTAAGGTTGGTGGTAACTACGCAGCAAGTATGTTGCCAGGTAAGATTGCACATGACCATAACTTCTCTGATGTGATCTACCTTGATCCAGCAACTCACACTAAGATTGAAGAAGTGGGTTCTGCAAACTTCTTTGGTATCACAGCCGATAACGAATTCGTTACACCACTCAGCCCATCTATCTTGCCATCTATCACTAAGTTCTCATTGCTTTACTTGGCTGAAAATCGCTTTGGTATGAAAGCTATCCAAGGTGATGTTAAGATTTCTGAATTGGATAAATTTGTCGAAGCAGGTGCCTGTGGTACAGCTGCCGTTATCTCACCAATCGGTGGGGTACAACATGGTGATGACTTCCATGTCTTCTACTCAGAAACAGAAGTAGGTCCTGTGACACGCAAACTTTATGATGAGTTGACAGGTATCCAATTTGGTGATGTTGAAGCACCAGAAGGATGGATTGTCAAAGTTGACTAATTCTTAATAGATAAATGATTATTTTAAGGCTTGCTCTTGCAAGCTTTTTTCTTTTTCGGTAGAATTAAGAAGATACATTAAGAAAGGATGGCTCGAGCCAAGGATCGGGTATAAATCTATGAGTAAAAAAGATAAAAAAATTGAAATCCAAATTAATGATGCTAAAGTAGTCGTCAATAAAGCAACTATTGAAGGTTTTGAACTTCTTGTTGGTAAGAAAGTCATCGGACAAATTGTGGAAATTGATGGTAAGTTTGCCGTTGTTGACAAGGAAAATGTTGTAGGTTTCCACAAGAAAATGGATGATGCAGTAGCTGCCATTATTGAATCATACAATCTTAATCATTAAAATCCAAAGTAAAGGCTTGCTTTGGTCAAGAAACTGTGATATACTATTTCTTGTTCTTAAGGAGAGATAGCGAAGAGGCTAAACGCGGCGGACTGTAAATCCGCTCCTTCGGGTTCGGGGGTTCGAATCCCTCTCTCTCCATGTCTAAGAAACTGAATCGGGATAGTCGATATCAAGTACTTAGATGTTTTTTTATAGCATTTTGCTATTGGGGTATAGCCAAGCGGTAAGGCAAGGGACTTTGACTCCCTCATGCGTTGGTTCGAATCCAGCTACCCCAGTAAAAGGTATCGGGTGCATTGGCACCGTCTATGTTAACCATTGTCTTTGCGGGTACCTTTAAAAATATATTGTTATCAAGGGTCAGAATTGGCTGGCTCTTGTTGGAGGATCTTTTTAGAATGAACGAATTTGAAGAATTGCTAAACAGTGTTAGCGAAGTTAACACAGGTGACGTTGTAACAGCTGAAGTTATCTCAGTAGATAATGATCAAGCAAATGTTGTTATCGAAGGAACTGGTATCGAAGGTGTTTGACACGTCGTGAATTGACAAACGACCGTGACGCAAACGTTGCAGACCTTGTTAAAGTTGGTGAAACACTTGAAGTGCTTGTTCTTCGTCAAGTTGTTGGTAAAGATACTGATACTGTAACTTACCTTGTATCTAAAAAACGCTTGGAAGCTCGCAAAGCTTGGGATAAACTTGTTGGTCGTGAAGAAGAAGTTGTTACTGTTAAAGGAACACGCGCTGTTAAAGGCGGACTTTCTGTTGAATTTGAAGGTCTTCGTGGATTTATTCCAGCTTCAATGATCGATACTCGTTTTGTTCGTAACACTGAACAATTTGTAGGTCAAGAATTTGACGCTAAAATTAAAGAAGTTGATCCAGCTGAAAACCGTTTCATCCTTTCACGTCGTGAAGTTGTTGAAGCAGAAGCTGCAGAAGCTCGTAAAGAAGTCTTCTCTAAACTTGAAGTTGGTTCAATCGTAACTGGTAAAGTTGCTCGTTTGACAAGCTTCGGTGCTTTCATCGACCTTGGTGGTGTTGACGGACTTGTTCACGTGACTGAATTGTCTCATGAACGTAACGTTTCACCTAAATCAGTTGTATCTGTAGGTGATGAAGTTGAAGTTAAAGTTCTTGCTATCGACGAAGAAGCAGGACGTGTATCACTTTCACTTAAAGCAACAACACCTGGACCATGGGATGGCGTTGAACAAAAACTTGCTGCTGGTGATGTTATCGAAGGTAAAGTTAAACGTTTGACTGACTTCGGTGCTTTCGTTGAAGTATTGCCAGGTATCGATGGACTTGTTCACATCTCACAAATTTCACACAAACGTGTTGAAAAATCCAAAAAGATGTTCTTTCAGTAGGTCAAGACGTTACTGTTAAAGTTCTTGAAGTAAACGCTGATGCAGAACGTGTATCACTTTCAATCAAAGCTCTTGAAGAACGTCCAGCTAACGCTGAAGGCGAAAACAACGAAAAACGTCAATCACGTCCACGTCGTCCAAAACGTCAAGAAAAACGTGACTACGAACTTCCAGAAACTCAATCTGGATTCTCAATGGCGGATCTTTTCGGAGATATCGAATTGTAAGATAAAAAAAGAGGCATGGAAACATGTCTTTTTTTCTATTTTAGAGTATGCTATAATAGTATACTGTTAGCACCCTTAGTGTAATGGATATCACGTAAGATTCCGGTTCTTGAGATAGGGGTTCGATTCCCTTAGGGTGCAAAAAGAAAAGCGTTGAAAGATTTGTTCTCTCAACGTTTTTTACTCGGTAAGTTTTAGTGAAAGTATTTTATAAAATCTTTTAGCATTGAAAGGGAAAAGACAAGCATACAGAAAAAAGTTATTAGCTTATCCTAAAACCAAAGTAAGCTACTTTATTAGCAATTCCATGGTTGATTTATTGGGGAGGCAGTTTGGCTAATCTTTTGCAATTGATTAAAAAATTTGCTATAATACTCAGTATCTCATATTGGGGTCGTTACGGATTCGACAGGCATTATGAGGCATATTCTGCGACTCGTGTGGCGACGTAAACGCTCAGTTAAATATAACTGCAAAAAATACTAATTCTTACGCTGTAGCAGCCTAAACACCTGCTCGCGTGACTTCTAGCAGATTGCTTATGTTTGTTTAGAGGTTTTATTGATTTATAAGCTACGTTTGACCATTGCCTAGCTGGTTGAAAAGAGATTTATAGGCTCGCAGATAGAAGGCTTGAGTTATGTGTCGTCTATCTGTTAAATGAAAGACATAACCTATGGTTGTAGACGAATATGTTGGCAGGTGTTTGGACGTGGGTTCGACTCCCACCGGCTCCATAAAAACCAGAGGCGTCAGCCTTTTATTTGTATATATAGGAATTTATTATGAAAAAACTTTTGTCTTTGACCGTTTTAGGTCTCTCACTTTTTACTCTAGCTGCTTGTGGAAAATCTTCGTCTAAGACAGAGACGAAGGGATCTTTGGATAATGAAGCCTCAAAGATTTTAACCGTTAAGCATGGGAATGTTCGCCAGAACTTTGATAAGATTACCATGGCAAATGCTTCTCAGGAATTTTCAGGAGGCTCAAATCTTGATAGCTTGAAGGGCTGGTTTGGTGAACCCTCATCAACGAGTCAGGAGCAGGCAGGAGATGCTAAGCTTGATGTTTATAATTGGCAGTATGACAATGTTGTTGTTACAGCGAAACTCTTTAACAATAGCACTGTTGTTAAGTCAATTTCAAACTTTTCTTACGTCCGTGATCCTAAAATCACACTGAAGATGTACGAAAATCTCAAAAATGGAACTAGCTATGACGATGCTGTCAAAACGCTTGGTACACCTGATGTTTATTCGATTGCAGTCTCTTCAGATGCAACAATGACACAAGCGCTTTGGTCTTCGAACCTTGTTGCTAAGAAGGGTGAAACAGGTAGCCTTACCCTTAACTTTAAAAATGGTGCCTTGGAAAACAAGTCACAAGCAAATTTGATTAATAAGTAATCGCAGTAAAAGATGCCTTTCTAAATCAATGAAGGCATTTTTTTGTTATAATAAAAGGAGCGATTAAAATTATGGAGATGTAATGACTAAAAAAAGACTATTTTTTATAGGGATAGCAGGTTTAATACTGGTATTCTTATGGCCTCTTTTAAATAACTTCATCCCCTTAATCAAGGAATGGATCAACGCTAAGCATGATCAAGCCTTTTTAAGAGAAGTTTTTAAGCAGGCTAATTTCCAAAATGCACTGATCCTTCTTAGTCTCATGATTCTGTCATCGGCTATTCCTGGAGTTTCAAGTTCTATTTTTTGTATTTTTGTTGGGCTACTCTATGGCCCTTTGCTTGCGATTCCGATGAATATTATTGGTAATACTTTTGGGAATTTGACTAGTTTTGAAATTCTGAGAAGACTTGAAAAGCCAGAGAAGTCCAAACGCATGGAGAAACTTCTAAACTATATTGAGAACTTTAAGCATCGCTTTATTGGGATTTCACTGGCCTTCTCTATTCCATTTATACCATCAGCTCTGGTCAATTATGCTTGTGTTCAAATGAATTTACCCACAAGGACGAGGATTTTGGCGACACTTATTGGAGTGACGCCAGTATCGATTGTTTATGCAGTTAGTGGAGATTTGTTGCTTAATATCCGTCCAATCCGAATGCCATTAGTGGCAGTACTTGCCATCTTGCTTTTTATCTCACTCGTCATTTACTTTATCCATTTTAGGAAGGAAAAAATGAGCTTCATTCAAGTAACTAAAGAAGAATTTAACACCTATGAGTTTGTCCTTAGTGTTAGTCCGTTTCAAAGAGAGATTAGAAATTAAGGAGGTAAGTTGATGAAACTTGCATTATTGGGTACAGGAATGATTGTGACAGAGGTTCTTCCTGTGTTAACGACTATTGAGGGCATTGAGCTTGAAGCTATCTTGTCGACACCACGCTCACTTGATAAGGCAGAAGCCCTAGCTAAGCAATATGGTTTGTCTCAGGCGACTAGTGATTATGAGTTAATTTTGTCCAATCCAGAAGTCGATACGATTTATGTGGGAACGCCCAACCATACCCACTATGATTATGCTAAGAAAGCACTTTTGGCCGGCAAGCATGTTATCTGTGAGAAACCCTTCACCTTACATTTGAAAGAGTTTGAAGAGCTAGCTAAGCTTGCTCAAGAAAAAAAGAGCTTCTCTTGATGGAGGCTATTACCAATCAATATTTGGCTAATTTTACAGCGATTAAGGAAGCCTTGTCTGATATTGGAGATGTTAAGATTGTGAATATCAATTATTCTCAATATTCGTCACGTTATGACGCCTTTAAGCGAGGAGAGATTGCTCCTGCCTTCAACCCTGAAATGGGTGGGGGAGCACTTAGAGATCTTAATATCTATAATATCCATCTCCTGGTTGGTCTCTTTGGTAAGCCTAATCGTGTGGAATATCTACCTAATGTGGAGCGAGGAGTGGATACGTCAGGAATTCTAGTTTTGGACTATGGTCACTTTAAGGCTGTTGCCATTGGAGCTAAAGATTGTAGTGCGGAGATTCGTTCAACTATACAAGGTGATAAGGGCGCTATTACAATTTTTGGTGCAACCAATACTCTTCCTGAGATTGGAGTCACTCTCAATGGTCAGAAAGAGAGAGTCGTCAATCTCAATAGTCCACAACATCGTATGCATGATGAATTTGTGGCTTTTGAAAAGATGGTGGCTACTAAGGATTTTGACAGTGTTGCCAAGCAGTTGGAACATAGTCGTCAGGTTATGGAAGTTCTGGATCAAGCTTCGAAAGCTTTGTAACAAACTAAAAAACAAGCAGTGGTATTGGCCATTGCTTGTTTTGTCTTATACAGTTGTTGGGAATGAAATCTCAATCAATTTGTCAGTGTGTACTGTTCTGAGTTTGTCCATCAAAACAATATCCTTGTCGATTTCGTTTGAGGAAGAATTCACGGATAACTTCTAATTCATTGTCTTTAACAGCACGGTGTTTATTTGAAATCAAGAGTTCATAATGCTTAGGTGCTTGTGTAAAGACAACATCAGTATTCCCAGCAGAGTAGGTCTCTACGAGAAAGGCATCCGTGTTGTCTAGTTGGTTTTGAACGAGTTCTTGGTGTGTACGGGTCGTATTAATGAGTTTCATAGTTTCCTCCTAGGATTTGTCAGTTGTTGTGTTAGTTTCTTTCCATTGTTCGATTCCCCATTTATGACTGCCACGTTTAAGTTTAGCAATGGCTTCATCAATTGGAAACCAAGCCAGATTATTGAAATCTTCAAGAGGTTTGCCAATTTTTGAAAAATCTACAACTTCATAAATATAGGCTGGATTGTAATAGTAAGTGTCACGGTGGCTTGAATAGAAGTATTCATCGGCCTGGCCATAGTACTGGCCCAAAGTGGCTGTAAACCCAAGTTCTTCAATTAACTCGCGTTCTAATGCGCTATAGTGATCCTCGCCTGCTTCGATCTCTCCACCTGGGAGAAACCAAGCCCCGTTAGGAGCCTGGACTAAAATAATCTTTGTATTTTCTTGGTTAGGAATCACAGCATAAACACCGTAACGTGTTTGATAATGAGCTCCCTCAACCTTGTCACCAAATGTTGGATTCATGAGTTGCTCCTTACGTTTATTTGCCTATATTATACTAAAATTTTGCTCATTTTCCTATTGATTTAGGCAGAATTAGGGATAAATTTGAAAATAGGAAATGAAAAGATAAAGAAACCAAGTCATTGCGACTTGGTTTCTTTGTTTAATCAGTTTCTTTTGATGTCTCAGCTTTCTGAGTAGTTTTTTCGGCTTTTTTAGCAGACTTAATGGTGATGTGCCCTTTTGAAGTCATGACTGCCTTGAGATCTTTTTCATTTGGATTTTCAAGGTAGAAGTCTGTAATAGCATCTTCAATATGGTCTTGGATGGTACGACGTAGTGGTCGAGCCCCCATCTTAGGATCGTAACCAAGGTCAACCAATTTTTCCTTAACTTTCTCAGTTACACTGAGGTGGATACCGTTATTAGCCAAGCGTTGGTTGACATTATCAAGCATGAGGTCAACGATAGTAAGGAGATTTTCTTTGCTAAGGGCAGAGAATTCGATAATACCGTCAAAGCGGTTCATGAATTCAGGGCTGAAGAAATCTCCAAGCTGGTTAAGCACAGAATTGGTACGATTTTCACGGGCAGCTCCAAAGCCAACGCTAGCTTCAACTTTACCTGTACCAGCATTTGAAGTCATGATGATGATGGAATCCTTGAAACTTACAGTTCGCCCTTGACCATCAGTCAAGCGACCGTCGTCAAGAACTTGGAGGAACATGTGAAGAACGTCTGGGTGAGCTTTTTCAACCTCATCCAGAAGAATGAGTGAATATGGATTACGGCGGACTTTTTTTCAGTTAACTGACCAGCTTCGTCGTAACCGACGTATCCTGGAGGGGCACCGACCAATTTAGCGACAGCATGTTTTTCCATGTATTCTGACATGTCGAAACGAATCATACTGTCAGCTGAACCAAAGAGTTCAATCGCCAATTGTTTAGAGAGTTCAGTTTTACCGACTCCTGTAGGACCTACGAAGAGGAAGCTACCAATTGGGCGATTTGGTGCACCCAATCCAACACGATTACGACGGATGGCTTTGGCAATCTTATCAACTGCGGCATCTTGTCCGATAACATGTGATTTAAGATCATCAGCAAGACTAAGAAGTTGTGATTGTTCTTTTTCTTTCAAATCACCGACAGGAATATTGGTTTTTTGTTCCACAATGGCTTCGATATGTTTCTGTGATGACAGGCATATCTTGGTCTTTGATGGTTTGTTTTTGCATTTCCTTGTATTTAGCAATTTGATCACGGAAATAGGCAGCTTTTTCAAAGTCTTCGTCACGAGTAGCTTGAGCCTTGAGGTTTTCAGCCTCAATCAAACGTTTGTCGATATCTTTAGGATCAACAAAATTGAGGGTCAAGTTCATCTTAGAACCAGCTTCATCGAGAAGGTCAATGGCCTTGTCTGGCAAGAAACGGTCTTGAATGTAGCGGTTGGACAATTCTGCAGCTGCAGTAATCGCTTCGTCCGTATATTTGACATGGTGGTAGTCTTGATATTTAGGTTGGATACCACGCAAAATAGTGATGGTTTCCTCAACCGTTGGTTCGTCAACCTTAACTGGTTGCATACGACGCTCTAGGGCAGCATCTTTTTCGATGATGCGGTATTCGTTGAGTGTAGTTGCTCCGACCAGTTGAAGTTCCCCACGAGCAAGGGCAGGTTTTAGGATGTTTCCAGCATCCATATTGCCATCCCCGGCATTACCAGCTCCTACGATTTCATGGATTTCATCAATAAATAGGATAACATCCTGACGTTGACGAATTTCTTCCATGAGTTTTTGCATGCGTTCTTCAAATTGGCCACGGATACCAGTCCCTTGAACCAGGCTGACCACATCGAGACGAATGACTTGTTTGCCTTGGAGTTTTTGTGGCACGCTACCGTCAACGATTTTTTGAGCTAGACCTTCAACGACAGCAGTCTTACCGACACCGGGTTCACCGATGAGGACGGGGTTGTTCTTGGTACGGCGGTTAAGAATTCGATGACACGAATGATTTCCTCGTCACGACCAATAACAGGATCAATGTCTCCACGACGAGCGATGTCAGTGATGTTAATGCCGAACTCTTCAAGAAGACCTTGTGGCTGTTGAGGAGCTTGTTGGCGTGGTCCTCCTGGACGTCCTGGTCCTTGTGTATTGCCACCGTTTCCTCGGTTACCACCTTCTTGTGTTGGAGGTGTATTGGGAAGATCGCCGTTAGAAGAACGGAAGTTATTTAGGTCGCTGAAGAAATCGTCGAAGAAGTTGGAACCTCCTGTTTGATTGAATTGATTGAGGGGGTTATCTGGATCAGATTTCATGATTTTATAACAATTTTGACAGAGGTCAACTTGTTGCTGATTACCATTTACATTGGTATACAAATGAATACTAGCTTCATTAAGGTTACAGTTTTGACAGAGCATATCAGTACCTCTTTTCTATCTGAATTGGGAAAGACCTTTATTGAAAATAATCTTGGTCAAAAAAGGTCAAATCTATGTCTCCATTATAGCATGCGGAAGGTAGATTGCAAGTAAAAAGCATCTAGATTTGGCACTCTCTTAACAAGAGTGCTAATATTGAATTTAAATTCAAAAATACTTGCCTAAAATGCATAAATATTATATAATGTTTTTATATTATTCAGAACGAAAGAGAGATACCTATGACACAAGCTAAATCATTTTTGAAAGAAATCGACTTTACCAAGCAGGAACTTGAGGAGTTAATCGATTTATCTATAAAATTTAAACAGCTAAAGAAGGAAAGAATTCCGCATAAATATTTAGATGGCTTAAATATTGCTCTGATTTTTGAAAAAACATCTACAAGAACCCGCTCAGCTTTTACAGTGGCTGGTCAGGACCTAGGTATGAATGTGACCTACCTTGGTGCTGGAGACATTCAGTTAGGTAAAAAGGAATCTGTAGTTGATACAGCCAAGGTGCTTGGTTCTATGTTTGATGGAATCGAATACCGTGGTTTTAAGCAAGAAGATGTCGAAGATTTGGCGAAGTACTCAGGTGTTCCGGTCTGGAATGGTTTGACGGATACCTGGCATCCAACGCAAATGATTGCGGATTTCATGACTTTGAAGGAGCGTTTTGGTAGTTTGAAAGGCTTGACCATCGCCTATATTGGAGATGGTAGAAATAATATGGCCAACTCACTTTTGGTCACTTCGGCTATTTTAGGCGTTAATGTCAAGATTATTGCCCCAGAGGTGCTGCAACCCGAAGATGAGATTGTAGCCCTAGCTCAGAAACATAATAATGGTGCCGATTTAACCATTACAGATGATATTTCAGAGGTCAAGGGAGTGGATATGCTTTATACGGATGTCTGGGTATCTATGGGTGAAGAAGTAGACTTTAAATCTCGTATTGATTTACTCTTGCCTTATCAAATTAATGCAGACCTACTTGCCAAGACGGAAAATCCAGATGTCATCGTTATGCACTGTCTCCCAGCCTTTCATGATCTCAATACCCAAATTGGGAAAGAAATCTATGACAAATACGGTTTGGCAGAGTTAGAAATCACCGATCAAGTCTTCCAAAAATACAGTGATATCATCTTCCAAGAAGCTGAGAATCGTATGCATTCTATCAAGGCCATTATGTACAATTCCTTGAAAAATATTTAAAATTCCCCCATTTTTCCCATAAGTGTGATAAAATAAGTAAGAAATACACAATTAATAGGAGAAATAACATGGAATCACATTTGGTGAGAATCATTAACCGTCTTGAAATGATGGCGGCTGATGGTGGTAATTTGAAACGTAATTTTGAACGTGAAGGAGTGGTTGTTGCCGAAGTATCATTTAGCAACGATCCTGAAAATGGTCCAGTTTTCACATTGCGTGACGTTGAAGCACGTGAATCTTATTCATTTGATAGCATCGACTTGATTGCAATGGAAATCTACGATTTGCTTTACTAATAAATTATTTTGGAACTTTACAAGATTCCAAAAATCAGAATGCCTGAAACTATCGAGTTTCAGGCATTTTTATCAGGATGAAAACATGGGGTGATGCTTGTATGGCTTGTCAAAACAGGCAGTGTTTCAACTCATTGGCAAAGTTTTTGGCGTGGTGTCATCTCGAAAATACATGAGGTGTATTGCTTAAGAGTTTTGCTAGCTAGGTCTATAACTTAGTTTTTATACTGAAATATCGCATTTATAAGAAAATACTTTATTATTATACAGTCTTCTGATATAATATTGAAGAATATTAGTAAGGAGTATCTAGATGAATTTTTCATTTCTACCACAGTTTTGGTCTTACTTTAACTATGGTGTCTTAGTAACAATTATGATTTCGGTCTGCGTGGTCTTCTTCGGAACCATCCTTGGGGTTTTGGTATCCTTGGCCAAACGTTCTGGAATCAAACCTTTGGAGTGGTTGGTAAGCCTTTATGTTTGGGTTTTCCGTGGGACTCCTATGGTTGTGCAGATTATGATTGCTTTTAACCTTATCCACATGAATCTTCCAACTGTTCAGTTTGGCATTTTGAACCTTGATTTGTCACGTATCGTTCCAGGTATTATCGTCCTTTCTTTGAATAGTGGTGCTTATATTTCTGAGAGTGTACGTGCAGGTATCGAGTCTATTCCTAAAGGTCAGGTTGAAGCTGCCTACTCACTTGGTATCCGTCCATGGAATACCATGCGTTATGTGGTCTTGCCTCAAGCTATTAAAAATATCTTGCCTGCCTTGGGTAACGAGTTTGTTACTATTATCAAGGATAGTTCGCTCTTGCAAACCATCGGAGTTATGGAATTGTGGAATGGTGCACAAACTGTTGCAACAACAACCTACTTGACCTTGACGCCGCTCTTGTTCGCAGCCTTCTATTACTTGATTGTGACAACAGCTATGACGGCACTCTTGAAACAAATGGAAAAACGACTTGGGGAGGGACGTAAATAATGGCAGAAACAATTATTGAGATTAAAAATCTTCACAAGTATTTTGGTAAGAACGAAGTTCTCAAAGGGATTGATCTAGATATTAAAAAGGGTGAAGTAGTGGTTATCATCGGTCCTTCAGGATCAGGAAAGTCAACCTTCCTACGCTCAATGAACTTGCTTGAGAAACCTACAAAAGGTGTTATCTCCTTTGAAGGTGTGGATATTACAGATAAAAAAATAACGACATTTTCAAAAATGCGTGAGAAGATGGGGAATGGTTTTCCAACAGTTTCAACCTCTTCCCTAATATGACAGTTAAAGAAAAATATCACCTTGTCACCAATTAAGACTAAGGGTGTTTCTAAAGCTGATGCAGAAGCAAAGGCTATGGAACTTTTAGAAAAGGTTGGCTTGAAAGATAAGGCAGATGCCTACCCAACAAGTCTATCAGGTGGTCAGCAACAACGTATTGCAATTGCACGTGGTTTGGCTATGGATCCAGACGTTCTCTTGTTTGACGAACCAACATCAGCCCTTGACCCAGAGATGGTTGGTGAAGTTCTATCCGTTATGCAGGACCTTGCTAAATCAGGGATGACAATGGCAATCGTTACCCACGAAATGGGCTTTGCTTATGAAGTGGCAGATCGTGTTATCTTTATGGATGGCGGTGTCATTGTCGAAGAAGGCAAACCACAAGAGATCTTCGACAATACTAAGGAAGATCGTACCAAGGATTTCTTGAGTAAGGTTTTGTAAGATATTTATTAAGTATATATACATTGTTTGTGAAGGCTGGAACTTTTCCAGCCTTTTCTTTTTGTGTTCTACTTTTCTAGAATCATTCTTGTTTAGTATAATATTGCGGAAAAGATGGATAAATATGCTATAATGATGCTGTATCAAAAATAATAAAGTAGGTCAAGAAATATGCTCATATATGATGCGGCCTTAAAAACGCCTTACCGGATTCTTGGCATTAACCTCCCTAAGGATAGTCTTTTGCACTTATCTAACCTAGGGTTGGCTGCCGGTGAAACGATTGAGGTGGTAACTAAGACCAAAAACAGTGCTATTATTATCGTTAAAGGGAGTCGCTTAGCCTTTGATGCTTCGATTCTAGATAAGATTGATTTGGCACCTGCGGAGGAAAATCAGGAAAAGATACCTCTTTCTGAATTACCGGTTGGACGTTCGGCTATCGTTACTGATATTTTTTCAGCAAATGAAACCAAACGACGTCTTATGGATATGGGAATTACAAAGCGTACTCGGGTGTTGTTGCGTAAGGTAGCCCCTTTGGGAGATCCTCTAGAAATTAGTTTGAGAGGGTATGAATTAACCCTACGCAAGTCGGAAGCGCAAATGATTAGTGTGGTCATGCTGGACGAGGGAGAGGAAAAATGACAGAAATTGCGTTAATAGGTAATCCTAATAGTGGTAAAACCAGTTTATTCAACCTGATAACAGGGAACAATCAGCGTGTTGGTAACTGGCCGGGTGTTACTGTAGAACGAAAAAGTGGGCTGGTCAAAAAGAATAAAGATTTAGTAATCCAGGATTTACCAGGGATTTACTCAATGTCACCCTATAGTCCTGAAGAAAAGGTGGCGCGTGACTATTTGTTGAGCCAAAGGGCCGACAGCATTTTAAATGTAGTCGATGCGACAAATTTGGAGCGTAACCTTTATCTGACAACGCAGTTGATTGAGACAGGTATTCCAGTCACTTTAGCGCTTAACATGAGTGATGTTTCTAGAGGCTCAGGGAAAAGCAGATTAATGTTGATAAATTATCTTATCATTTAGGCGTACCCAGTAGTAGCCACTAGTGCTCTCAAGCAAACTGGTGTTGATCAGGTTGTGAAGAGGGCGGCTCATACGACAACCTCTACAGTTGCTGATATTGCCTTTCCAATTTATGACGATAAATTAGAAGCTGCCATCTCACAAATTTTGGAAGTCTTGGGAAATTCGGTGCCGCAAAGGTCTGCGCGTTTTTACGCCATTAAACTCTTTGAACACGATGCTTTAGTTGAGGCTGAGCTAGACTTGTCCCCATTCCAACGAAAAGAAATCAAAGACATCATTCGAATCACTGAGGAAGTTTTCACAGAAGATGCGGAGTCAATTGTCATTAATGAGCGTTATGCCTTTATCGAACGAGTTTGTCAGATGGCTCAAAGTCATACAGAAGATTTTGCCCTGACCTTGTCAGATAAGATTGATAGAATTGTTACCAATCGTATTTTGGCCTTGCCAATTTTCGCAGCAGTTATGTATTTGGTTTATTTCTTATCTATTCAGACTGTTGGAACCATGTGGACAAACTGGGCTAACGATGTGCTTTTTGGTAAGTATGTTCCAGATTTGGTAACGTCTGGTCTTGACTATCTTCAAGTTCAGGACTGGCTTAAGTCTTTGATTGTCGATGGGATTGTCGCTGGGATTGGGACAGTGCTAGGCTTCCTTCCTCAAATTTTTGTGCTCTTTATCTGTTTGGGTGTGCTTGAGGACATTGGATATATGAGTCGTATTGCCTTTGTTATGGACCGTATTTTCCGTCGTTTTGGACTTTCTGGAAAATCCTTTATTCCTATGTTGATTTCTACAGGTTGTGGGGTACCAGCGGTTATGTCTAGTCGAACCATTGAAAATGAAAGGGACCGTCGCATTACCATTATGACGACAACCTTCATGCCTTGTTCTGCTAAGTTGGAAATTATTGCCCTGATTGCTGGAGCTTTCTTCCCTAGTAATTCTTTAGTGGCACCAAGTACCTATTTTATTGGGATGGCTGCCATTATTCTATCAGGTATTGCACTCAAAAAGACGAGTTTTTTGGGTGGTTTAACCAGCCCGTTTATTATGGAATTGCCTGCCTACCACTGGCCTAAAGCCATGTCAGTCTTACGTTATGCCTTTGGTAAGGCTATGAGTTTTGTCAAACGTGCGGGAACCATCATTTTCAGTTTGACCGTTCTTATCTGGTTTATGTCTAACTACAACTTTACCCTACATACTGTGGATACGGAAGCTAGCATTTTGGCGACTTTAGGGAAGGGCTTGTCTTGGATTTTTGATCCACTCGGATTTGGAAATTGGAAGGCAACAGTTGCGGCTCTCACAGGTTTAGCTGCCAAGGAGACTGTTGTTGCCACCTTTGGTATTCTCTATCATAATAGCAGTGAGGCCGGTCTAGCTGCGGCTCTTCGAGGAGATTATTCTTCCTTAGCGGCCTATTCCTTCTTGATTTTTAACCTACTTTGTGCGCCATGTTTTGCGGCTATTGGAGCTATTAAGCGTGAAATGGCCAATCTTAAATGGACAGTTGGGGCTATCGGTTTCCAAACAGGTCTAGCTTATTGTGTGAGTTTAATTCTTTACCAGTTTGGTCAAGTCATCCTGTACGGTAAGTCAATGACAATTTGGACTTTTGTTGCTTTCTTACTTTTAGTAACGATGATTTACTTTGTTGTTCGTAAACCACGTCAGATTAAGGATCAAATCATTAGCTTGGATAATCTTCGAGAAGCTCATATTTAGGTTTAGGAGGAATTGTTATGTCTACCTTTATCATTGCTTTCATTATTTGCTTTAGCCGGTCTTGGCATCCGTCACTATATCAAAGGAAAAGGATCTTGTGGCGATTGCGAGTGTTCTTGTCCGGTTAAGGAAGAAATGCATAAGGCTAATCGCTAATAAAATAATATATAGAAAAATGGTCTCTTATTCATTTAAGAGACCATTTTCTTACGATTGTAAGAAATGTATAAAGGTATCTAGGTTGGAAGTGTGATACTATAAGATAGATAAATAATCTAAATTTTTAACAAAAAAGGGAGATGTATAAGGAATGGTTTTGAACAAAGAGATTGTCCTAATTCATGGGACCTGGTGTGATGGCAATGTTTGGGGAGAATTTGCGACAGGTCTACGTCAAATGGGATATAAGGTGCATACACCTAGCTTTCGTTACCATGACCTACCTTATCAAGAGTGCCTAGCTAAGGTTGGGACTGTTACCCTGCAGGACTATCGAGATGATTTAGTGGCTTTGATTGAAAGTCTAGACCAACCACCACTTATTTTGGGACACTCTTTAGGTTGTCTGGTGGCTCAAATGGTTGCTGAAAAGACAGAGGTTGCTGGTATGATTCTCATGGGGACCTGCTCCGACAGCAGATATTTTATGCCTTTTATCCAACCATGTTAGCTTGTTTTGGCAAACACTTTTTACGCTGGGGATTTTGGAAAAAAGCCATGCCTCCATATAAAAAAGAGTTTTTCAAGTATTGCATGAATGAACAAGAGGAATCTTTGAAAGAGGAAGTTTTTGCTGATCTGGTTCCTGAATCAGGAAAAGTTTATACTCAGATGGCTCTTCATTGGTTTGATAAGACAAAAGCAGCTTACGTTGACTTTAGTCAGATTTCATGTCCTGTTCTCGTCATTTCTGGGACTAAGGATAAGATGACTCATCCTAATATTGCCAGAAGAACGGCTAAGAACTACCGTGATTCCGTTCTCGTTTCCTTAACAGGTGCAGATCACATGTATGAAAGTGGCAAATTCCAGCAGAAGACCTTGAAGGTTATTAAGGGCTGGAGTCAGCAAAATGGTTTTGTGGACTAGTCACGAAGCATAATCAGAAAAAAGTTGGAAGGTGATTCCAGCTTTTTTAGTTTCGTATTTAAGATGTCTTTTTGAAAATTTAGAAAATTTAGTCACAAAGAGCCATCACTATGGTATAATTGAGAAAAAGTATGTATTGGAGAACACCCATGGCGATAATAATGGATGGTAAGGCCCTAGCTGCTAAAATGCAGGATCATTTGCATGAAAAGGTAGAACGCCTTAAAGAAAAGGAATGGATTGTGCCAGGACTAGTGGTAATTATGGTTGGTGACAACCCGGCTAGTCAGGTTTATGTGCGCAACAAGGAACGTGCTGCTAAAAAGGCTGGTTTCCATAGCCAGACAGTCAACCTTTCTGAGAGTATCAGCGAGGAAGAATTGATTGAGGTTATTGAGCAATATAATCAGGATCCGCTATTCCATGGTATTTTGGTTCAGTTGCCATTGCCAAATCATATTAATGAAATGCGTATTCTTTTGGCTATTGATCCTAAAAAAGATGTCGATGGTTTCCATCCTATGAATACTGGTAATCTTTGGAATGGTCGCCGTCAAATGGTGCCTTGTACACCAGCTGGGATTATGGAAATCCTTCGTGAGTACAATGTTGAATTAGAAGGTAAGACAGCGGTTATTATCGGACGCAGTAACATTGTTGGTAAACCTATGGCTCAGCTTCTTCTAGAAAAAAATGCTACAGTTACCTTGACCCACTCACGAACACCGCATTTGGCTAAGGTTTGTAGCAAGGCAGATGTCTTGATTGTAGCTATTGGACGTGCAAAATTTGTAACAGAAGACTATGTCAAAGAGGGTGCCGTTGTCATTGATGTGGGAATCAACCGTGATGAAGAAGGCAAACTTTGTGGTGACGTTGATTTTGATCAAGTGAAAGATAAGGTTGGCATGATCACGCCTGTTCCAGGTGGTGTAGGCCCTATGACCATTACCATGCTTATGGAACAGACCTATCAAGCTGCTCTTCGTAGTGCGAAAGGATAGTTTATGAAAGTTGATGACGATTTAGCTAGGCAAGTGATAAAACCTCGCTTGAGAGAGTCTCATAAGGGTTCTTACGGTCGAGTGCTTTTAGTTGGTGGGCTTTACCCTTATGGTGGTGCCATTATTATGGTTGCCATAGCTTGTGTCAATAGTGGGGCAGGTCTGGTCACAGTGGCTACGGATCGTGAAAATATCACAGCCCTTCATGCCCATCTCCCTGAAGCCATGGCTTTTGACCTTAGAGAGACTGAAAGATTTCTTGATAATCTTAGGGCAGCTGATGTGGTATTAATCGGTTCTGGCCTAGGTGAGGATGGTGTAGCTAGTCAAGCTATGGACTTGGTGTTGGCAAATATTAGGGCAGATCAGAACTTGGTTGTTGATGGCTCAGCTCTTAATCTTTTGGCTAAGAAGACTAAGAAGGACTTACCAGATTGTCACCTTACTCTCACTCCACATCAAAAAGAATGGGAACGCTTGTCTGGTTTAAGGATTCCAGAGCAGACAGTCTCTAACACTCAGAAAGCCCTGGGAGAGTTCCAAGCTGAGACAATCCTAGTTGCCAAGAGTCACAAGACGGCTGTCTATCAAGGTGAAACAGTAGCTCATTTAGAAGTTGGAGGGCCCTATCAAGCTACAGGAGGCATGGGAGATACTCTGGCTGGTATGATTACTGGTTTTCTGGCCCAATTCGCTTCAATTGACTCTTATAAAGCAGTTACAGTTGCTGTCTGGCTTCACTCAGCTATCGCAGATGATCTGGCTAAAAATGCCTATGTGGTTTTACCGACTCATATCAGTAAAGCCATTCCTAGCTGGATGAAAAAGTTGTCATTATAATCTAAAAAACGTGTCTTATATTGAGGCAAGTTTTTTTTAGATTTCGACATTTTTTTAAGTTTGCTAAAGCTTATTTGTGATAAAATAAAAGAGAATTTTTATGAGAACATAGAGGAAAAAAAGTGACATCATTTTCGAAAAAACTCAGTCAAAAATGGGAAAAACAGCGCCAAAAACGAAAAGAAAAACGAGCGAATAAACCTAGAAAGCCAGTAAACATCTCCCGTCGTGTTTACTTGCTTTTTGGTGTAGTCTTTGTCCTTTTTTTGTTGCTTTTTGCACGTTTGACCTATATGCAGGTTTATAACAAATCGTTTTATACGAAGAAATTAGAGGATAATTCTAAGTATACAGTTAGGATTGCAAGCGAACGTGGGCAAATCTTTGATGCTAAAGGGGTTGCCCTCACGACCAACCAGAGTAAGGATGTTATCACCTTCACACGTAGCAATTTGGTGTCATCAGATACGATGAAGAAGGTCGCTGAAAAGTTGGCGACCATGGTGACTCTGACGGAAACGAAGGTAACAGCACGTCAAAAACGAGATTTCTATCTAGCGGACTCTGCCACTTATAAGCGTGTTGTTAATGATCTTCCAAACGACAAGAAAACAGATAAATTTGGTAATAAATTAGCTGAAGCTACTATTTACAACAATGCTGTTGATGCAGTTCCTGATGAAGCAGTGGATTACTCTGAGGATGAGCTTAAGATTGTCTACATTTACTCACAGATGAATGCTGTTTCTAATTTCTCAACAGTTACATTGAAAACAGGAGACTTGACACCTGAACAAATTGCGATTGTAGCAGCTAAACAGAAGGAACTCAATGGTATTACGGTTGCTAAGGATTGGGAACGTCATACGGTTGATTCAGCCTTGTCACCTCTCATCGGGAAAGTCTCAAGTTCGGAAGCAGGTTTACCACAAGAAGATGCCAAGGAATACCTCAAGAAAGGGTATGCCCTTAATGACCGTGTAGGAACTTCTTATCTAGAAAAAGAATATGAGGAGAAACTGCAAGGAAAACATACTGTTCGTGAGATTACAGTAGACAAGGAAGGCGAAGTTGCTAGTGATAAAATCACTCAAAAGGGTAGCAAGGGAAACAATCTGCAGTTGACCATCGACCTTGATTTCCAAAAGGGAGTTGAAGATATCCTAGGTCAACAGCTCTCTTCAGAGATTTCAGCGAATAAAGCTACCTATTCTGAAGGAATGTATGCAGTGGTTATGAATGCTGACACTGGTGCTGTACTTGCTATGGCAGGGCAAAAACATGAACAAGGAGCACAAGATTTTAAGGCCAATGCCTTAGGAACAATCACTGATGTCTTCATCCCAGGATCTGTTGTTAAGGGAGCAACCTTAACTGCTGGTTGGCGTTTAGGTGCCATTTATGGAAATCAGGTCTTGACTGACCAACCCATCAACATTGCCGGTTCAGCCCCTATCACATCTTGGTTTACAGACCAAGGTAGCCGTGCTATTACCGCGACACAGGCTCTAGAATACTCATCAAATACCTATATGGTGCAGATTGCAATTAAACTACTTGGCCAACAGTATGTTCCAGGTATGGCCTTGTCGACTGACAATATGGATAAGGCCATGACGACGCTTCGTGACACCTATGCTGATTTTGGTATGGGGGTGTCTACAGGACTTGATTTACCTGGAGAATCAGAAGGTTACATTTCTAAGAATTACAATGTAGCCAACGTCTTGACAGAGGCCTTTGGTCAGTACGACTCTTATACAACCATTCAGCTGGCTCAGTATGTTGCTTCAATTGCCAATGGTGGTAAACGTGTAGCACCCCATATTGTTGGAGGTATCTACGATGCAGGAGCTAATGGTAGTCTAGGAACTCTATCTTCAACGGTAGATACACGTGTATTAAATACCTTACCTCTCGATTCTGAGCAATTAGGCCTTATCCAACAAGGTTTCAATGATGTGGTCAATTCTGGCTCTAGCCTTGCGACTGGTAAAGCTATGGCAAGTTCTATCATTCCGATTAGTGGTAAAACAGGGACAGCCGAAACATATGCGACGGATGGTTCCGGTAATTCTGTAACAACGGTTAACCTTAATGCGGTTGCCTATGCGACTGCCAAAGATGGCACTAAGCTGGCTGTAGGTATTATGTATCCACACGCTCTAGATTCTAAGAGCAAGGCCCAACAAAATGCGGTAAAATCTATCATGGAGCTTTATCAAAATACTCACTAAATATCTAAAATCTCTTGTGCCTTGCACGAGGGATTTTTCTGTGATATAGTGTTTGAGTATTTGTTCTTGGGTAAAGACTTATCCATGAAAGTGACAAAAGATAAGTGATGAATAAAAAAATATAAAGAACAGGAGGCCTTCATGCTTTATCCTACTCCAATTGCGAAGCTGATTGATAGCTTTTCAAAACTCCCTGGAATTGGGGCTAAAACAGCGACACGCCTAGCTTTTTATACCATTAGCATGTCTGATGAAGATGTCAATGATTTCGCAAAAAACCTCTTGGCAGCAAAACGTGAATTGACTTATTGTTCGGTCTGTGGTCGTTTGACAGATGATGATCCATGTAACATTTGTACCGATGAAACTAGAGACCGTACTAAGATTTTGGTTGTTGAAGACTCCAAAGATGTTTCAGCTATGGAAAAGATTCAGGAATACCGTGGTCTCTACCATGTGCTTCAAGGGCTTATTTCCCCTATGAATGGTGTTGGGCCAGACGATATTAACCTGAAAAGTTTGATTACCCGTCTTATGGACAGCGAGGTTGACGAGGTTATCATCGCCACTAATGCAACAGCAGATGGTGAGGCAACCTCTATGTATATTTCTCGTGTCCTTAAACCTGCAGGAATCAAGGTGACTCGTTTAGCGCGTGGTTTGGCCGTCGGTTCTGACATTGAGTATGCTGATGAAGTGACCTTGCTAAGAGCTATCGAAAATCGAACAGAATTATAAGTAAGAGGTGTTGGTCAGGCCAGCACTTTTTGTTTGTAGTAAATAGGTTTCTCATTAAAAATTTGGTAAAATAAAGTAAGCGCTTTTATAACGAGGAATCATGATGAAGATTGAAAAGGTTTTAAACAACAATGTTGTCCAAGCTTTGGATAATAATGTGGAATATATTGTCATGGGTAAGGGACTCGGCTTTCAAAAGAGGGTTGGAGACCTTGTTGATAAGGAAAAGATTGAAAAGACTTTTGTTTTGGAAAATACAGAGGCAGTAGAGGAATGGTCTCGTGTTTATGTCGATTTGCCTGACGGTGAAATGCAGGTCTTTTTGAATATCCTTACTTTTGCTGAGGCTGTTCTGCAAACCAAGTTTGATCCCTCATTTTTCATTGCCCTTGCAGACCACCTACATTACGCTATTGAAAGAAGTAGAGAGGGTATTTCTTTGCAGAATCCTCTGGCTTGGGAGGTTCGAAAATTTTATCCTCGGGAGTATGAAATTGGGAAACAAGCCCTTCGTTTGATTGCCAAGGATTTAGAAGTCCAGTTGGAAGATGATGAGGCTGCCTCTGTCGCTTTACATTTTGTTAATGCACAAAAAGATGCAGGTCTCCATGAAAAAGACCGGCAGATGACTCAAATTGTGGTTGGGATTAGTGACATTGTCCGTCTTCATTTTGGTTATGATTTGGATGAGGATAGTTTCTCGTATAACCGTTTTATGACACATCTCCAATACCTAGCACAACGTATTGTGAGTGGAGTTAGTGGTGGCAAGAATGATGCTTTCCTTTACGAACAAGTTAAGATAAATTATCCAGAGTCCTTTATCTGTACCCAAAAGATTGCTACCTATATCAAGACAAGTTATGCTTTTGAGCTAAGTTTAGACGAACAAGTCTTTTTAACCATTCATATTCAACGTCTTAAGGATAGTTTGGATAAGTAAGCGATTCACGGAGAGGCCATACAAAAAGCAGACAATTAGGCTTAAGTCTGCTTTTTCTGTGTCCTTATGGTATAATGAGGTGATTAATATTAAACTAAAAATACTCAAAGTTAGGATTCTATGTATTTGAGTATTTCTATAAAAAGCTAATGAGTTAGTGAAAGGAAGCGAGCGGTTCTGTGCTTGAAGTAAGCATAGCCGTTCCTAAAGAATCTTATGTATATTGAAATGATTGACGAGACTGGACAAGTCTCTGAGAAATTAAAAGAACAAACTTTGGAGTTGCTAGATTTTGCAGCAGAAAAACTTGGCAAGGAAGACAAGGAAATGGCTGTTACATTTGTAACCAACGAACGCAGCCACGAACTAAACTTGGAATATCGTGATACAGACCGTCCAACGGATGTCATTAGTTTGGAGTATAAGCCTGAGTTAGATATTAGCTTTGATGAGGAAGAGTTGGCTGAAAATCCTGAATTAGCTGAAATGATGGGAGAGTTTGATAGTTATATCGGTGAACTCTTTATTTCCGTTGATAAGGCTCATGAACAAGCTGAGGATTATGGACATAGTTTTGAACGTGAGATGGGTTTCTTGGCTGTTCACGGTTTTCTCCATATCAATGGCTATGACCATTACACCCCAGAAGAAGAAGCGGAAATGTTTGGATTACAGGAAGAAATTTTGACTGCTTATGGACTTACGCGACAATAATCCACAAAAAAAGTGGAAAAATAGAGAATTTACAGCTAGTTTTGAGTTTGCTCTGACAGGAATAATAACGGCTTTTAAAGAAGAACGCAATATGCGCAAGCACTTGGTTTCAGCTATCTTGGTGGTATTGGCTGGCTTGATTTTCCGTGTGTCTGCGACAGAATGGCTCTTTCTTTTGATGGCAGTTTTTCTCGTAATTGCTCTAGAGATTGTTAATTCTGCCATTGAAAATGTTGTCGATTTAGCTAGTAATTATCACTTTTCGATGCTAGCCAAAAATGCCAAGGATATGGCCGCTGGAGCTGTTTTAGTGGTTTCTTGTTATGCAGTCATTACGGGGATGATTGTTTTCATACCTAAAATTTGGCACTTAATTTTCAATTAAAACGAAATAGGAAAGAAGTTATATGACATTTAAATCAGGATTTGTGGCTATTCTCGGCCGTCCTAATGTAGGAAAATCAACGTTTTTGAACCATGTTATGGGGCAAAAGATTGCTATCATGAGTGATAAAGCTCAAACAACCCGTAATAAAATTATGGGAATTTACACAACCGATAAGGAACAGATTGTCTTTATCGATACCCCAGGGATTCACAAGCCTAGACGGCTCTTGGGGATTTTATGGTGGAATCTGCTTATTCAACCCTTCGTGAGGTTGATACAGTCCTCTTTATGGTACCAGCGGATGAGCCTCGTGGTAAGGGTGATAATATGATTATCGAACGCCTCAAACAAGCTAAAGTTCCAGTTATCTTGGTAATCAATAAGATTGACAAGGTCCATCCAGATCAGCTCCTAGAGCAGATTGAGGATTTCCGTACACAAATGGATTTCAAGGAGATTATTCCGATATCTGCCCTCCAAGGGAACAATGTTTCCCACCTTGTGGATGTCTTGAGTGATAACCTTGAGGAAGGTTTCCAGTATTTCCCAGCGGACCAAATCACCGATCACCCTGAGCGTTTCTTGGTATCAGAGATGATTCGTGAAAAAGTCCTTCAGTTGACACGTGAAGAAATTCCACACTCCGTTGCGGTTGTCATTGATGAGATGAAGCGTGATGAAGACACGGATAAGATTCATATTCGTGCGACAATCATGGTTGAGCGTGACAGCCAAAAAGGTATTGTTATTGGTAAACAAGGTTCCATGCTCAAGAAAATTGGTACTCTTGCTCGTAAAGATATTGAAGTCATGCTCGGGGACAAGGTCTTCCTTGAAACCTGGGTTAAGGTTAAGAAAAATTGGCGTGATAAAAAACTTGATTTGGCCGATTTTGGTTACAATGAAAAAGAATATTAAAAAGCTGGGCACTTGCTCGGCTTTCTTGCTAGAAGGAGGAGCAGATGCCTGAGTTACCTGAGGTAGAAACTGTTAGACGAGGTTTAGAAAGGTTAGTAGTAGGTCGGACTATTTTGTCGCTTGAGGTCAAGGTTCCAAAAATGATTAAGACCTCCTACGATAGTTTTTTGACTGATTTACCTGGTCAAACCATTCAAGCCCTGCGACGAAGAGGCAAGTACTTGATTTTTGACTTTGGCCAGTTGATTATGATTTCCCACTTGCGTATGGAGGGAAAATACCTGCTGTTTACAGATCAAGTTCCTACCAACAAGCATTTTCACTTATTTTTTAAGTTGGATGATGGCTCCACCCTCGTCTATCAAGATGTCCGCAAGTTTGGAACCTTTGATTTATTGGCTAAAAGTCAAGAGGAGGCTTATTTTACAAAGAAAAAGCTTGGTCCTGAGCCTACTAAGAAGGCTTTTAAATATGCTCCGTTTGAGAGAGCCTTGATGACCTCTGCCAAGCCTATTAAAAGTCTCCTTTTGGAGCAGAAATTAGTGGCTGGTCTAGGCAATATCTATGTTGATGAGGTGCTTTGGGCAGCTAAGGTTCATCCTGAGACGCCAGCAAAGAAACTTAGCAAGGCAGCCATGAAGCGGGTCCACGATCAAACGATTGCTATTTTACAGCTAGGAATTGAAAAAGGTGGCTCAACCATAAGGACCTACCGTAATGCCCTTGGTGAGGATGGGACCATGCAGAACTATTTGCAGGTTTACGGAAAGACGGGACAGCCTTGTCCACGCTGCGCAAGCACAATTGAGAAAATCAAGTTAGGAGGGAGAGGAACACATTTGTGTCCTCATTGTCAAAAACGATGATTATTGGATTAACAGGTGGTATTGCTTCAGGAAAATCTACTGTTGTTGAAATGATTAAAGAGGCAGGTTACAAGGTCATTGACGCTGATCAGCTTGTACACGACATGCAGGCCCAAGGGGGCCGTCTGTACCGTGCCTTGCTTGATTGGTTGGGAGAGGGAATTCTCCTTCCTAATGGAGAATTGAATCGTCCAAAACTAGGGCAACTGATTTTTTCCAATGAGGAGATGAGACAGCGGTCTGCTGAGATTCAAGGGACAATTATTCGAGAGGAACTAGCAGCCCAGAGGGAGCGTTTGGCCAAGGAAGAAGATGTTTTTTTCATGGATATTCCCTTGCTTATTGAAAATGGGTATCAGGACTGGTTTGACCAGATTTGGTTGGTGGCAGTGTCACCGGAGGTCCAGTGCCAACGCTTGATGAAACGTAATCACTTAAGTGTTGAGGAAGCTAAGATGCGTATTGATAGCCAGATGTCTTTAGCTGAGAAAATGCCTTATGCCAGCTTGGTTCTTGATAATAACGGTAGTCTCGATGATTTGAAGGAGAAGGTGAAGAGCGCAATAAATGATTTAACGAGCTCCTCATAGCTAGCCATTGTGATATAATGGATAGTGAATTTTAGAAAGAAGATGATTATTTGCGCCAAAAAGAACTTAAAAGTACTGATTGGCAACGTAACCTTAAAATTGCATGGATAGGAACCTTTTTTACTGGAGCTAGTTTCTCCATTGTTATGCCTTTTATGGCCCTCTACATTGAGGAACTGGGTGTTAAAGGAGATATGGTCGAATGGTATGCTGGCTTGTCTGTTGCCATCTCTGCCTTAGCCTCTGCCTTGGTTTCTCCTGTTTGGGGACGCCTGGCTGACCGTTATGGTCGAAAGCCCATGATGATCAGGGCCAGCATGGTGATGACTTTTACAATGGGAGGTCTTGCCTTAGTCCCAAATGTTTTTTGGCTACTTTTCTTGAGAACGCTGAATGGTTTATTTGCGGCTATGTCCCAAATGCCACAGCATTAATTGCTAGTCAGGTTCCTCAGAACCGTTCTGGCTATGCCTTGGGGACCTTGTCTACGGGTCTAACGGCAGGTGTTCTGATTGGCCCTTTGTTAGGTGGTACCTTGTCTGAGGCGTTTGGTATGAGGGGCACCTTTTTATTGGTTGGACTCATTCTATTTATCTGCTGCCTCTTAACTATCTTTGGTTTGAGAGAGAATTTCCAGCCTGTCGAAAAGGGAGAGATGATGACTCTTTCTCAGGTTTTTGCAAAAATTCCCAGCAAATCTATGTTGATTGGCCTTTTTGTGACCAGTATGATTATCCAGATTTCTGCCCAATCGATTGCGCCTATGTTGGCCCTTTACATTCGTTATTTAGGTCAGAGGGAAAATATCCTTTTTTACTCAGGGTTAATTGTTTCTGCTATGGGCTTCTCTAGTCTCTTAAGTACCCCTTATCTGGGAAAATTGGGAGACCGTATTGGGAATCATCGCTTGCTTTTAATGGGGCTATTTTATAGCTTTCTCTTGTATTTCCTCTGTGGTTTTGCCGGTTCAGCCTTGCAACTGGGTATCTTACGTTTTGCCTATGGCTTCGGTGTAGGTGCTCTTATGCCTAGTGTCAATTCTTTATTGACCAAGATGACACCCAAGGAAGGAATCTCAAGAATATTTAGCTTTAATCAAAGCTTTTCATATATTGGACAAGTTTTAGGTCCTTTTGTTGGGTCAGCAGTTGCGACAGGACTAGGTTATCGCTGGGTCTTCTTTGTGACTGCAATGATCGTCTTTGGAAATTTTGTCTGGTCCTTAATCATCTTTAGAAAATCGCTAGGAGTCAAGAATATAGGTGAGAGTTAAAATCAATTTAAAGTGTAGTGAATGTGGGAGCATCAACTATCTCACAAGTAAAAATAAACAAAATCATCCTGAGAAAATTCAGGTACCCAAATTCTGCCCTAAGGATAGAAAAGTAACCTTACATGTTGAATCTTAAAGGGTTCTATGGTAGAATAAAAAAAGGACTTTTTTTCGGAGGAATAACTATGTACGACTTATTATTAACGCTGCTCTTGGTGATGTCAGCTATTATTGTGATTGCGGTATTTATGCAGCCACAAAAAAATCCAAGTAGCAATGTCTTTGATGGTGGTGGGTCAGAAGCACTATTTGAACGTAGTAAACCACGTGGTTTTGAAGCCTTTATGCAACGCTTTACAGGAATCATGGTTTTTCTATGGATTGTAGATGCAATCGTCCTTTCCATTCTCTCAAGTAAGTAATGAGCTGACTGAGGTTGGCTCATTTTTTGCGTTATAGTCAATAAATAAAAGAAAAGGAAATCATGAAAGAAACTATTATAAATTATTTGAAGGAGCATGGGAAATCCAGTGTAAACGACATTGCCCAGGCTCTTAATCATGCTGGGGGAGAAAAGTTCCCTCAGCTCATCAAGGCCATATCAGCCATGGAAAGTAAGGGACAGTTGCGTTTTAACCGAGATGGCTCTGTATCCTTGCGTCCTAAGAAAGAAAATCCTAATCAGGTGACTGTTGAAGGTGTCTTCCGTGCCAATAAGAACGGTTTTGGTTTCTTGCATGTCGATGACAGTGAAGATGATATGTTCATCGGTCGTAATGATGTTGGCCATGCCATTGACGGTGATACTGTTGCTGTTGTCATCAAGAAGCCAGCAGATCGTTTGCGTGGGACAGCAGCGGAAGCACGAGTTGTTGAAATTGTAGAACGTTCGCTTAAGACTGTTGTAGGGAAATTTATTCTTAGCGACGAGAAAGAACCTTATGCGGGTTACATTAAGTCTAAAAACCAAAAAATTCAGCAGCCAATTTATATCAAGAAAGAACCAGTTGCCCTAGATGGTACTGAAATTATCAAGGTTGATATCGAAAAATACCCTAACCGTCACTATGATTATTTCGTAGGAAGTGTTCGTGACATTATTGGTCATCAGGGGGATACTGGTATTGATGTCTTGGAAGTTTTGGAATCAATGGATATTGTTTCAGAGTTTCCAGAGGATGTCATGGCGGAAGCAGAAGCTGTCCCAGATGCACCGAGTCAGGAAGACCTCGTTGGTCGTGTTGACCTTCGTCAAGAGGTAACTTTTACCATTGACGGAGCCGATGCTAAGGACTTGGATGATGCGGTCCATATCAAACGTTTGCCAAATGGTAACTTTGAGCTTGGTGTTCATATTGCCGATGTGTCTTACTATGTCACTGAAGGCTCTGCTCTTAACCGTGAGGCCGTAGCACGTGGGACTTCTGTTTATGTGACAGACCGCGTGGTGCCAATGTTGCCTGAGCGTCTTTCGAATGGTATTTGTTCACTTAATCCCAATGTTGATCGCTTGACGCAGTCAGCCATTATGGAGATTACTCCTAAAGGTAAGGTGGTTAATCATAAGATCTGTCAATCTGTGATTAATACAACCTTCCGTATGACCTACAGTGATGTCAATGAGATGTTGGCTGGAAATCCAGAAAAGATTGAGCAGTTTAAGCCAATCATGGATTCTGTATCAGCTATGGCAGAATTGCATAAGATTTTAGAAGACATGCGTGAGCGTCGTGGTGCCCTTAACTTTGATACATCTGAAGCTCGTATCTTGGTCAATGAGAAGGGGATGCCAGTGGATATCGTGGTGCGTGAACGTGGAACAGCCGAGCGAATGATTGAATCCTTCATGTTGGCTGCCAATGAATGTGTGGCAGAGCACTTTGCTAAGGCTAAGTTGCCATTTATTTACCGTATCCACGAAGAGCCAAAAGCTGAGAAATTGCAACGCTTCATGGATTATGCCTCTATCTTTGGTGTTCAAATCAAAGGAACTGCCAATAAGATGGATCAGCTAGACTTGCAAGAGTTTATGGCCAAAGTTCAGGGAAAACCTGGAGCAGAAGTCATGAACATGATGCTGCTTCGTTCAATGCAACAAGCTCGCTATTCAGAACACAATCACGGACACTATGGACTTGCGGCTCAGTACTATACCCACTTTACTAGTCCAATCCGTCGTTACCCAGACCTCTTGGTTCACCGAATGATTCGTGAGTACACTAACAATATGTCTCAAGAGACGCGTGAACATTTTGAAGAGGTTATTCCTGAGTTAGCGACATCATCTTCAACTCTTGAACGTCGTGCCATTGATGCCGAACGTGTCGTTGAAGCTATGAAAAAAGCGGAATACATGGAAGAGTTTGTTGGCCAAGAATTCGATGGTATTGTCGGAAGTGTGGTTAAATTTGGTATGTTTGTGGAATTGCCAAATACTATCGAAGGTTTGGTTCACATCACGACCCTTCCAGAATTTACAATTACAATGAACGTACCATGACACTTCAGGGTGAGAAAACTGGTAAGACTTTCCGAGTTGGTCAGCCTATCCGTGTCAAGTTAACACGTGCGGATAAGGAAACCGGAGACATTGACTTCCAATACCTTCCAAGCGAGTATGATGTTACTGAAAAAGTAGATCACAAGGCTCGTCAGGAACGTGAAGAAAAGGCAAAAGCCTTCCGCAATAGAGGTCCACGTCGTGACCGTCAAAATGGAGACTTCGAACGTCGTGGTAAACGTGGGGATAACCGTAACCGTCAAGACGGTAATGGTCGTAAAGGTTCTTATGACGAAAAACGTAAGTCATCTAAGAAACCCGACAAGCGTAAGAATCAAAACCGTCCTCATAATGATAACAAGGGACGTGAGAGTGGCCGTCGTAAGAAGAAAGGGAACAAACCTTTCTACAAGGACGTTGCTAAAAAACGAAAATAGGATGAGAATGGAGGGACTGCTATGCCAAAGGGTGAAGGCAATGTTGTTGCTCAGAATAAAAAGGCTAGACATGATTATAGTATCGTTGATACTATTGAAGCAGGTATCGTGCTAACAGGGACGGAGATTAAATCCGTTCGTGCGGCACGCATCCAACTAAAAGATGGCTATGCCCAAATCAAGAATGGTGAAGCCTGGTTAATCAATGTTCATATTGCTCCTTTTGAGCAAGGTAATATTTGGAATCAGGATCCAGACCGTACGAGAAAATTATTGCTCAAGAAGAAGCAAATCACCAAACTTCAAAATGACCTTAAGGGAACAGGAATGACCTTGGTTCCTTTGAAGGTATACCTAAAAAACGGTTTTGCCAAGGTATTGCTTGGTATTGCCAAAGGGAAACACGATTACGATAAACGTGAATCTATCAAACGTCGTGAACAAGAACGTGATATCAAACGTATTATCAAGAGTGTTAACCGTTAAAACGCCTATCATCTAAGACTGCTATAGTCCTAGATGATTTTTTGTTTTTGGCTTTAAGACATGATATAATGGGAGTACCATACGGTCTTTAGTTAGGATAGCAGGTATACCTAACTCTGGTCGTGATACTGTAAAGGAGATTAGCGATGCCAGTAGATGCTAAAACAAAATACAAGGCCAAGAAGACAAAGATTGTTTTCTTCGACATTGACGACACCCTTCGTGTCAAAAAGACAGGCTACATTCCTGAATCTATTAAGGCTGTTTTCAAAGGGCTTAAAGAAAAAGGAATTTTGACGGGGATTGCCACAGGACGTGGCTACTATGGTGTCGTTGAGGACATTCGAGACCTAGAGCCCGATTATTTTGTAACCATCAATGGAACTTATGTGATTAATCGAAAAGGGGAAGAAATTTATAACCAGCCCCTAGCTCGTGAAGTTACAGAAGCCTTTGTTGCTTGGTGCAAGGAGATTGGGATTGCTTGGGGCTTTGCCGGTAAGGATAAGCCAGTTGTCTCAGAGCGTTCAGATTTGATTGATGATGCTATGAAACCAGTCTATGGTCTTTGTGATGTGGAGCCAGACTTCCATTTGTCGAACGATGTTTACCATATGTGGACTTTTGCGGAAAATGATGGTGAGCTTGAGTTACCAGAAGAACTTGCGACACATGTTCGTATGGTACCTTGGCACGAACACTCATCTGACGTCGTAGCAAATGGTATCTCAAAAGCATCTGGTGTCGAGCATGTCTTGGAGCATGAAAACCTTAAACCGGTCAATGCTATGATGTTTGGGGATGGTCCAAACGATATGGAGATTTTTGACTATGTTGGACTTAAGGTTGCCATGGGTAATGCCACACCAGAACTGAAAGAAAGCAGATTACGTTACAGGAACAGTAGAAGAAGATGGCATTTTCAATGCCTTGGAGGAACTCGGATTGGTAGAAAAAGAACTTCATTTCCCACAACTTGACTTGGATGCAGTAGAAGGTCCAGTCGCAACAATTAAAACAAACCATGGTGATTTGGTCATCAAGCTTTTCCCTGATCATGCACCATTAACAGTTACTAACTTTGTCAATTTGGCCAAGAGTGGCTACTATGACGGTGTGATTTTCCACCGTATTATCAAGGACTTTATGATTCAAGGTGGTGACCCAACTGGTACTGGTATGGGTGGTGAGTCAAGTTTCGGTGGTAGCTTCCAGGATGAATTTTCTGAAGAGCTCTATAACCTCCGTGGTGCGCTTTCTATGGCCAATGCAGGACCAGATACTAATGGTAGCCAGTTCTTCATCGTTCAAACGCCTGAAATTCCTTATGCTAAAAAGGAACTCGAACGTGGTGGTTGGCCAGCACCAATCGCAGAAGCTTATGCTGAAAATGGTGGAACACCTCACCTAGACCGTCGTCACACAGTCTTTGGTCAATTGGTGGATGAAGACTCTTACAAGGTGCTTGATGAGATTGCCAATATTGAGGTTGGAGCTCAAGATAAGCCACTTGAGGATGTTGTGATTGAAACAGTAGAGGTAGCAGACTAAGATGAAAATTGGAGACAAGCTTAGGGGTGTTATCACAGGCATCAAGCCTTACGGTGCCTTTGTTTCATTGGAAATGGTACCACAGGCTTGATTCACATCTCGGAGATTAAGACAGGTTATATCGACAACATCTACAATACCCTCAAGGTAGACCAGGAGGTCTTGGTTCAAGTTGTTGATTTTGATGAATTTACACAAAAGGCCAGTCTTTCTTTGAGAACCCTTGAGGAAGAAAAAAATAAAATCCCTCATCGTCATCGTTTCTCAGATAGTCGTTTGAACTATGGCTTTAAACCCTTGGCAGAAGCAATGCCAGGATGGATTGAAGAAGGACTTGACTATCTTAGACAAGAGCATGAGGAAAAATAGCAAAAAAAGCTGACTCTCAATGAGTCGGCTTTTTTGGTGTTTTCGATTTGGCTACAAACAAAAAGATCTTCAATTTAATTGAAGACCCATGTTTATTAATTAGACATCAAAATAGAGCAATTCTTTTGGTGTGTGTGTGAAGACTTCAAAGCCATCTTTTGTCACATAACCACAGTCCTCAATACGAACACCAACTTTTTCAGGAATGTAAATACCTGGTTCAACAGAGAAGCACATTCCTTCTTCGATTACCAAGTCATTTCCTTCCATGATTGAAGGGAATTCATGCACATCCATTCCGATACCGTGTCCGAGGCGGTGGTTGAAGTATTCACCATAACCAGCTTTTTCAATAACATTACGTGCTGCAGCATCGACTTCGCTGGCAGTTACACCTGGTTTAATCATATCTAGGGCAGCCTGTTGAGCTTCTAAAGTCAAGTGGTAGATTTCTTTTTTGAAATCATCGGGTTTTCCAACAGCGACTGTTCGCGTCATATCTGAAGCATAGCCATTCACCATACAGCCCAAGTCGAAGAGAAGAAGAGCATCTTTTTCAATTTTGTTGCTTCCAGGAATGCCGTGTGGGTTGGCTGCATTGTTACCAGTCAAGACCATAGTTTCAAAGCTCATTTCATAGCCCAAGCGTTTGATGCCAAATTCGATTTGAGCAATGATGTCTGTTTCAGTAACGTCAAGAGAGATATTGTCGAAACCGATATTGACAGCTTTATCAGCATAATCACCGGCAACAATCATTTTTTGAATTTCATCAGCTGACTTGATAACGCGCATTTTTTGAATGAATGGTGTCAAGTTTTCAAAGCGACCTTCAAAGACTGTTTGCAATCCTTGGAACTTAGTCACATTGAGATTGTCAAACTCTGCATAAATAATAGGGCTGTCTGTACTTGTTAGACCAGCTTTGATTTTTGCCATGGATTTTCAGAGTCCACATAACCAAAGACTGGGAAGTCGAGTACAGCAGAGGCACGTGCAACCTCAAGAGCAGGAACAAAGAGGGCAGGTTCACGATTTTCGTAGACGAAGAGGAACATTTGGCGTTCATGTGGGTCACAATCAAAACCAGTAAGATAATTGACAGTTACAGGATCTGAAACAATAGCTAGCCCTGCTTTATTTTCATTCAAAAAATGACGAATGCGATCAAGTTTAGACATAGAAAAAACTCCTTTGTATTTCTTACACTCATTCTGTCACTTTTATAGGGAAAATGCAAGTTGTTTTTTGGCTTTTCATTAAATCATTTACTTTCATTGAGACTTTTTTAGGCTAGTTTTGTAAGCGATGGATAGTCTTGGAAACACGAAATGAGAGGCCTTTTTCTGAAATGGCTTTCTTCCTCGTAACCATAAAGAAGGAATCCCTTTCATTTTTTTGTAAAAAATCAGTCAAAATAATTGAAAGTGTTTTCAGAATCTGATACAATTAGCATGAATAAGTGAGCGTAAAATGAGAAAGGAAGTGTTTTTATGAATACTGATGAAACAATTACTATATACGACGTTGCGCGTGAAGCAGGTGTTTCGATGGCGACTGTGTCTCGTGTGGTAAATGGAAATAAAAATGTAAAAGAAAACACCCGAAAAAAAGTGCTTGAGGTCATTGATCGTTTGGATTACCGTCCAAATGCGGTTGCGCGTGGCTTGGCGAGTAAGAAAACCACTACTGTAGGAGTTGTCATCCCAAATATTGCTAATAGTTATTTTGCTACTTTAGCAAGGGGGATTGATGATATTGCTACGATGTACAAGTACAATATTGTTCTTGCATCTAGTGATGAAAATGACGATCACGAAGTTACCGTGATTAACTCTCTATTTGCCAAACAAGTAGACGGTATCATCTTCATGGGTTACCACTTGACGGAAAAAATTCGTGCAGAATTTTCTCGTACCCGTACGCCGATTGTTCTAGCAGGAACAGTAGACCTCGAACACCAATTACCGAGTGTTAACATCGACTATAAAGCTGCCGTTGAGGATTCTGTAACGCAGCTTGCCAAGAATAATGAAAAGGTTGCCTTTGTATCAGGACCACTAATTGACGATATTAATGGCAAGCTCCGTCTAGCTGGTTATAAGGCCGGACTTGAAAAGAATAATTTGCGCTACAATGAAGGACTTGTCTTTGAAGCTAAATATAGCTATAAAGACGGCTTTGATTTAGCACAACGTGTCTTGAACTCTGGTGCCACTGCTGCCTATGTTGGAGAAGATGAATTGGCTGCAGTCTCTTGAATGGCCTCTTTGCTGCAGGTAAATCAGTTCCAGAAGACTTCGAAATCATCACAAGCAATGACTCACCAATTACAAGCTACACACGTCCAAACCTTTCTAGTATTAATCATCCTCTCTATGATTTAGGGGCAGTTAGCATGCGTATGTTGACTAAAATCATGAATAAGGAAGAGCTTGAAGAAAAAGATGTTATTCTTAATCACGGTCTTACCTTACGTCAGTCAACAAAATAAAAAAGGAGTTGGGACATGAGTTTGTCTCAACTTCTCTTTTTTAGAAAAAAGGGAGAACCAATGACTTTTGAGGATGCTTATTTTAAAAAGAAAGTCCTAAAACCTGATAGCCTAGAGCCTTTTGGTTTTACAGCTACCGAGCAAGGCTATGAGTTCAGAAAACCACTGATAGCTGAAGAACTTGAAGCTCAACTACTTATTGACTCGGAAGGTAAGTTGACTGGACAGGTTGTCGATATTGACCTTAATGAGCCCTATGATACCTTTCGAAGTTCTCAGGCAACTGGAACCTACGTTGGACAAGTTAGGGAAGCCTATGGAGAGCTCCTTTCACAGGTGGCTGATTCTTGCTACGAAGATCAATTGTTTTCATCTCCACAAGCCAACCGTCTAGCTAGATTTCTCGTTCAAGAATTTTCAGATCAGGCAGACCGTCCTTTTGAGAAAGAACCAAGCTATCTTTCCTTTAGAGTTGCTGGTAAATGGTATGCCTTGCTTTTTCCACTAAAAGGAGAAAAGCTTGGGCTAAGTGGAGCAAAAGCAGATTTAGTCTATGATGTGGTTAACCTTAAGGTTGACCCTAAGCAAATGGATCAGCTCATGAAAATGGACGGGATTTTTCCGAGTTATCATATGTCCAAGAAGACCTGGATTAGCCTTGTCTTAGATGATACCTTGCCGGATCAAACCGTTTTTGAGCTTCTTAGAAATAGTCGCTCCCTAGTTGCACCCAAACATCTTAGAAAGGCTTCGGAACCACACTATTGGCTTATTCCAGCAAATCTGAAATACTATGATATCGGAGAAGAATTTTCAGCAAGTGCTGAGATACTTTGGACTCAGAAAGCTAGCATGCAAAAGGGAGATTTTGTGGCTATCTATATTACGGCACCTACTAAGGCCATCCGTTACGTCTGTCAGGTTTTAGAGTCAAATATCCCTAATCAAGGTTATCGTGAAGAGGAGAGTATTAAAGAGTTGATGCGGATTAAACCCTTATATACTTTTAATGACACTGACTTTGATAGTGATAGACTAAAGAGTTTAGGTATTAAAACTGTTCGAGGTCCTCGACATATGACGGAAGAGTTAGTTCAGGCTTTATCCCCTTACCTAAAAGAAAAATAGAAGGAGGACATCATGCGAATTTTGATTGCACCTGATTCGTTTAAGGAAAGCTTATCTGCAAAAGAGGTCGCCTTAGCTCTTAAATCGGGTTTTGAAAATGCCTTACCTGATGCTGATTTTGACCTCATGCCAATAGGTGATGGTGGCGAAGGCACCTTAGATGCTCTTGCTGAAAATCTAAATCTTGAGAAGAAAAGTATCAAGATTCCTCATGCCTATACAAGTGACGGAAGTGTTTCTTTTGCCAGCAATGGCCAGACTGCCATTTTTGAAATGGCTGCGATTTGTGGCTTGGAGCATATTCCTAAGGAGAACGAAATCCTCTAGCTCTAACGACACAAGGAGTAGGTGAACTAATTGTTCATTTGGTTCAGTCTGGCATCCGAGAGTTTATTATAGGCGTAGGTGGATCTGCTACCAATGATGGTGGTATTGGTATGGCATATGGATTGGGTTATCGTTTTTATGATTCTGAGGGGCAAGAGCTTGAGCCAATAGGTGCTAATCTTGGTCTCATTAAAAAGGTATCCTCTAAAAATAAGGTTGATTTGTCTGGTGTCACCATTCGTCTGATTACTGACGTAGATAACCCCTTGTGTGGTCAACATGGAGCGACCTATATTTTTGGTGGACAAAAGGGTCTGGCTTCTTCACAATTTAAAAAAGTTGACCAAGAAATGTCACAATTCTACACTGACTTTGCTCCTGAAGTTTTAAAACTGGCTGGTTCCGGAGCGGGGGGAGGCATGGCTGCAGGCCTGGTGGCCTTTGCAGATGCAGAAATTAAATCAGGGATTGACTTTGTACTTGATTGTGTTGATTTTGACCAACGTGTGAAGTCTGCTGATTTGGTTATAGTAGGAGAAGGACGTATGGATAGCCAGTCCTTATCTGGTAAGGCACCGGTCGGAGTGGCTAGGCGGACACCATCAGCTATTCCCGTCATTGCTATCTGTGGTAGTCTGAAGGATGATTTGCCTGATTTTCCGGGAGCAGGCATTTCAGCTGCCTTTCCCATTATTGGTCAAGTATCAGACTTAGACCAAGTTTTAGCTGCTGCCAAGGAGAATCTCTATCGAACAGGACTCAATATTGGGAATCTCATCAAGCTCAGTAAAACATTGTGATATAAGAAAAAGCTGACGTTGCGTCAGCTTTTATTTTCCAAATAGTTTAGCAAAAAATCCCTTTTTTTCAGTAACAGGTTCAGTTTCTTTAGGAGCGAGGATATCAGGATAGAGCTCTGAAAATAACACTTTATCAAGATTCTCTGCTTGATTACTATGTACAATAAGACCGTATGGTGAATGGGCCTTGGCCTCGTCCACGATAGTAGCTGAAATGTTGAGTGCTTGAGCCGTTTTGATATAGATAAATTGTATCTGGTCAGCTAATTTTGGCGATAGCTTGAGACTAAGATTCGGGTAAACGGCTTGTAAGTCTTTTAAAATCTGCGGAAAATGGTCAATTACTGTTTTCTTTTCAGCATTTTCCAATAGAACAGCTAGGACTACACGTTCCGCATAGGTTCCAAAATACTGACGAAGTTCATCGGGATTAAGGCGTTTTTCGCCACTAGCGCATTGGAGCACTTTGTTTTCAAGTGAAGTCATAGGAATCTCCTGTAAGTTTTCTACTAGTATTATACAATATTTTGAATTCCTTTTCATTCGGGTCGTTTTCTGAGATTTTCAAAAACAATTGAAAATATTAAAAAATAGAAAATCGCTAGAAAATTCTGGTTTTAATTTGCTTAAGCCTTGATATTATGGTAATATATAGGTGTAAAAAATTTTAACTCATAAGGAGAGTATTGTAATGTCAATTATTACTGATGTTTACGCACGCGAAGTCCTTGACTCACGCGGTAACCCAACACTTGAAGTAGAAGTTTACACTGAATCTGGTGCATTCGGTCGCGGTATGGTTCCTTCAGGAGCTTCAACTGGTGAACACGAAGCAGTAGAACTTCGTGATGGTGACAAAGCTCGTTACGGTGGTCTTGGTACTCAAAAAGCAGTTGATAACGTAAACAACGTTATTGCTGAACACATCATCGGATTCGACGTACGTGATCAACAAGGTATTGACCGCGCAATGATCGCTCTTGACGGTACTCCAAACAAAGGTAAACTTGGTGCCAACGCTATTCTTGGTGTGTCTATCGCTGTAGCACGCGCAGCTGCTGACTACCTTGAAGTTCCACTTTACAGCTACCTTGGCGGATTCAACACTAAAGTTCTTCCAACTCCAATGATGAACATCATCAACGGTGGTTCTCACTCAGACGCTCCAATCGCTTTCCAAGAATTCATGATCGTACCTGCTGGTGCACCAACATTCAAAGAAGCTCTTCGTTGGGGTGCTGAAATCTTCCACGCACTTAAGAAAATCCTTAAAGAACGTGGACTTGAAACAGCCGTAGGTGACGAAGGTGGTTTCGCACCTCGTTTCGACGGAACTGAAGATGGTGTTGAAACTATCATCAAAGCTATCGAAGCTGCTGGATATGTACCAGGTAAAGACGTATTTATCGGATTTGACTGTGCATCATCTGAATTCTACGATGCAGAACGTAAAGTTTACGACTACACTAAATTTGAAGGTGAAGGCGCTGCTGTTCGTACTGCTGCAGAACAAATCGACTACCTTGAAGAATTGGTTAACAAATACCCAATCATCACTATCGAAGATGGTATGGACGAAAACGACTGGGACGGTTGGAAAGCTCTTACTGAACGTCTTGGTGGTAAAGTTCAATTGGTTGGTGACGACTTCTTCGTAACTAACACAGCTTACCTTGAAAAAGGTATTGCAGAACACGCTGCTAACTCAATCCTTATCAAAGTTAACCAAATCGGTACTTTGACTGAAACTTTCGACGCTATCGAAATGGCGAAAGAAGCTGGATACACAGCAGTAGTATCACACCGTTCAGGTGAAACTGAAGATTCAACAATCGCTGATATCGCAGTTGCAACTAACGCTGGTCAAATCAAGACAGGTTCATTGTCACGTACTGACCGTATCGCTAAATACAACCAATTGCTTCGTATCGAAGACCAACTTGGTGAAGTTGCAGAATATCGTGGTTTGAAATCATTCTACAACTTGAAAAAATAATTCTATAGTCATATAGAATAAAAAGAGGTTCCTTAGGGAATCTCTTTTTTTGCTTGTTCTAAAGAATTTTAGACTAAGATAGGCACCGTCTCTAAATAGGACTTCTAGACATAAAAAATCCCCGCAATCCTATTGACTGCGGGGATTTAGTCTTAGAATAGACCTTTAATCTTGTCTAAAGCTCCACTGACCATTTCGTTACCTGAAACAAGAGATTTAGCTTGGTCGAAGTACTCGCCTAAATCATCTTTGTTTTCATCGACAAACTTTTTAGCAGCTTCGAAATCTTTCTTTTCGATCATTTCTTTTACTTGGTTAAATAATTCCATTGGATTCATATCGGTTCTCCTTTATAAGTTTTCTTACAAATCCTATTTAATCACGCTTACAGCAAACTAGCAAGAAATATGTTTGAGAGTAACTAGTGAGATGAGAGTTACAATTTTGCAGCCAAGTGGTATTGAAACTTTTTTAATCTAAAAAAGCAGTCCATATTGGACTGCCTTTAGGGGTTATTGTTGTTCCGTTGAAGAGCTGCTTGGCTCTGATTCACCCGAACTTGAGCTAGAGCTTGATTCAGATTCAGCAGGATGTAGCTCCTTGTAAGATGGGGTCTTGAATAGATCAGCTGTTGATTTATTGCCTTTTTGCTTGTAGAGGCTAGTTGATTTATCTTTCAGCTTTGTTGATCTGTTTCAGTTGATCCATCTGTTTCGTGTAGGAAATTTTGCTGGAATCAACAGGTTTCAAACCATTTGGTGTATAGAAACGAAGGAGATCACCTGTTTGGACAGCGTCACTCATCGAAAGCTGAGTGGCTACTGCCTTACGAATGGCTTCGTTATCCTTTTTAGTCATTTCATCAGGGTTGGTAATTTCTTCCCCTGTTTGAGTGTTATAGAGTCGACCAGAATAGCTAGTGTATTGAGGAGTAACATATTGACCTGAGGTTCTAAATGCGACAATTTGCTTGTTATCAGGAGATAGGAGGTCTTGTCCCATCTGGATATAAGAGCTAGTGTCAACACCAAGAATGTGAAGGAGAGTTGGAAGGGCATCGACCTCACCGCCAAAGGTGTTAGAGATGCCACCACCAGTATATCCTGGAATATGAATCATGTAAGGAACACGTTGAAGCATGGCCTTATCATAGTTTGACCAAGTTTCAGGGTTCTTACCGAGAAGTTCAGCAAGATTGCTGCTTCGTGTATCAGAGATACCATAGTGGTCACCGTACATGACAATAATCGAGTTGTCATAAAGACCGGTTTCCTTAAGGTAATCAAAGAAGTCTTTGATTGCTGAGTCAAGATAGTTAGCTGTTGCAAAATATCCGTTGACTGTTTCGTCTTTTGTTTCAGCGAGTGGGAAACCTTGTTCCTTTTCATCGCCTGAGAGTGAAGTGTATGGGTAGTGGTTAGATACTGTAAGGTATTTAACGTAGAAAGGTTGTTGCATTTGTTCCAGATATTTGATGGAATCTGGGAACATGTACTTGTCATTTAGACCATACTGGAAGGAGTTTTCATCAGTTTTTTCAGTGAAGGCTGATGAGTCAAAGAAGTAATTATACCCCCATTGTTTATAGGTATTATTACGATTCCAGAAGGATCCAGTGTTTCCGTGGAAAACAGCTGACGTATAGTCACCTGTTTGAGCTAGGATAGATGGTGCCGCATAGGCTGTATTGGTACCACCATAGTTTACCATGTATGATCCTGTACTTAGTCCAAAGAGAGATGTTTCCATCAAGGTTTCAGCATCAGAAGTTTTCCCTGATTTAACTTGGTGGAAAAAGTTTGAAAGGCTAGCGTCTCGTTTGAGTGGTAGATGGAATTGATGAATGGAGTAACCTCATAGTCTTTACCGTCTACTTGGAGCTTGTAGTCTATGAGGAACTGTTGAAAGCTTTCCAAGTGAATAACGATGACGTTTCTTCCTTTAGCAATTCCGTAATACTTAGGATCAGGTGCCGCGTAGTGCTCCTTAACGTAAGCCTCAACCTTTTTCATATCCTCAGCTGTTGCAGATGAACGAGCCTGTGAGGCCTGATAAGTTAAGTTACCAGAATAGGCTGTGAAGAAGGGAATCCCCATAGCACGAACAATATAGTTATTTGAGAAACCACGTGTCAACAACTCGCCACGGTTAACTTCCGCTAAGAAGAGGTTAACTGAGAGAAGGAGTGTCGACAGTGCAGTGACGGCAAAACTAGCTCGTTTGTTAAATGGCTTGCTGTCCATCTTAAGCTTCTTCCTGAAACCAGCATAGATGAAGAAAGGTACATCGATCAGGTAGAAGAGATAGCTTGGCTCAAGAAGGTTCTTGGCGGAGTCTCCTAGTCCTGCTGCCGAACTAGAACTT